>Ga0207768_100121_pt1 | contig 87326 bp, 81 predicted proteins | sample CeladaPassaB1F01_FD_187478 | JGI IMG/M metagenome (GOLD analysis project Ga0207768, IMG submission 187478) | Cellulose-adapted microbial communities from the Joint BioEnergy Institute, USA - Passage B1F01 (SPAdes) (version 2) | ecosystem: Engineered > Bioreactor > Continuous culture >...
CACCAGGACCACCCGGTCCACCCGGGCCAGGCCCACCAGGACCACCCGGTCCGCCGGGACCAGGCCCACCAGGACCACCCGGTCCGCCGGGACCAGGACCACCCGGTCCACCCGGGCCAGGCCCACCAGGACCACCCGGTCCGCCCGGACCAGGTCCACCAGGACCACCCGGTCCACCCGGACCAGGCCCGCCAGGACTGCCCGGGCTACCTGGGTTGCCCGGGTTATTGGGGTTGGGACCAACATCAAACGGGCTGACATAAGTCGCGGTGACAACTGGCAGCGACTCTTGTCGCGTAAGCGTGGGTGCTGCGTAAATGCGCATTATCGGCTCCGAATTATTAAAACCGGCAGCACGCGGAACAAATCAGACATACGTCAGTCAGTACTCTGAACACACGCATACGTTACATAATTTGATATGTACACGCCATATGATGCATATGATGAATAGAGATATTCTGTTAACTGTAGAAAGCTTGCAACAATAAGGTTGTTACAGCAACATATAGCTTCTGAAGAAGAAACGAAACGAATTCAGTATGTTAGTGGATCGGGTTGAAGCTGCTGTTCAGTGTCGCGTGCTGCCACCGGCCGAAATGCTTAAGCAGTGACCATCGGCGATGAAAATCATCTTGGGGCGCGCGCCCAATCCTCAAGGAATCGTATTCCTGCTAACGATTCGGCACTCGACACTAGCCGAGGCGAGAGAATTGACGCGCAATCGGTTGAGCAAGCCGACGCGTCGAGCGTAGCGGGAAGAAGGCATCGACCAGATACATGAGTGGATCGGAAAAAGTAGCGGGTACTGCAGTTGTCCCGCTTCTATCGCTTCTGCTTCACGCGGCTTTTTATGGTCGGAGCGGGGAGATTTGAACTCCCGACCCCCAGTCCCCCAGACTGGTGCGCTAACCAGGCTGCGCTACGCTCCGCCGAGGCACCCTTTTGCCCTGACCGCCGCCCAAGGTCAACCCGCCGATTTGGCAAGGAGAGCCGCAGGAGGGGCCTCGAGGTCATCGATACTACCCATATGGGCCGGGAAATGTCGTAGATGTAGGTGTACCCGGCTGGCGTTGATGGCGATGGCACCGTGGAAGGGAGCCGGCAAGTCGAGATCCTGAATTGTGAAGCCTTCGGCCCGCAGGCGTTCGGCAGCGATGGCGCCAAAGTTCTGGGCTGTGTGCGCTTCCCAGCCCGGGCCGCGGATGCTGATGTCATGGAGCAGGGCGCCAACTCCCGAGCCGCGCGCCTTCGCCCAGGCTTCGAGCCTCACCCAAGCCTGCAAAAAGTCGATTGGCCCGGAGCCAACAAGGGCCCGCGCCGCGTCTAGCATAGCCTGCTGCCGATCAGGCGGGAAACGCACCGGGCGAACCTGCTCGAGATCAACCCCCACGGCTTTCCGCGCTACGGCAATCAGCGCATACTGTCCAGTGTGAGAAAGGCTGAATTGAATGCCCGCGTCCCATGGTAAGGCGGGCTTGCCGCGAGAGGAGAGCCGGAACGGCTGCTCGCGGAGTTGGCTCCCAACGACGCGTTCCAGAACGATGCGAAGAGCGATCCGGGAGAGGCGCCAATCCTCCCCGCTCTCGCCCATCGCTGCCGCGCGATCGAGCTCGTCGTTTGACAAGTGGGGATGAGCAGCTTCCGCCGCAGCGAGACTGGGCGCCGCGCGAGCCAGATCGACGAGCCAGACTTCAATCGGCTCGGTGCCTGCACTCACGGCTCTGCGCTTTTCGCCGCCGGAGTCGCAACCGGCGCGGAATTCGAGAGCAGACGCCGGCAGGCCTCTAGTTCCTCAAGGGCGTTGCGCAGGATCTGAACCACCTCGGGAGGGAGTTGCTGCGCCGGCGTGCTCTTGGCCGCGGTCTTGCTTGTCTTCCGATTCTTCTTGCCCTTCGCGGTCTCACCGGCGTCAACCGCAGAGATCTGCGATCCCTCCATCCAGCACCGCTTGACCTGCTCGACACCATGCGTCCGCAGGATCTTCTGCACGCCGCGAATGGTGTAGCCCTCAAGATGCAGCAGGTGCCGGATGCCCCGCAGCAGATCGAGATCCTCGGGACGATAGTACCGGCGCCCGCCCCCGCGCTTCATGGGCTTGATCTGGGGGAACTTCTGCTCCCAGAACCGGAGGACGTGCTTTGGAACGTCCAGTTCTTCCGCAACCTCGCTGATTGTTCGGAAGGCTTCGGCTGACTTGGTCACTTAGTAGAACTCTGTGCTGGAGTGTTCGTGAAGGTTATTCAGCGGCCTTGGGGCGACGGGCGTGACCCGCGTTGATCCGCTCCTTCATAATATTGCTCGGTCGGAAGACCAGCACCCTGCGCGGCGTGATCGGCACCTCTTGGCCGGTTTTGGGGTTGCGGCCAATGCGCTGGCCTTTCTGACGAATACCAAACGATCCGAACGAGGAGAGCTTGACGGATTCTCCGCGGGCGAGGCTGGATGCAATCTCGCTCAAGACGAGCTCAACGAGATCCTGAGACTCATTACGCGGTAGACCGACTTTTTGAACCACCGCCTCGGCTAGATCCGCTCGGGTCAGCGTCTTTCCGGCCATGGTATCCTCCCCAGGACTCCACTCCCAGGCGGATGCTAGACCTGCAAGCCGATACGGTCAATCCGGATATTGTGCAACCGGCTGATTCTGCAAAAGAATTTTCAATGCGGGAACCCTGAGAATCGGAAAAAATCGTTTCGAAACAAGCACCCGTCGTTCTGCGTACGGGTCAGCGGTGTTGCGCGCTCACCATCTGGCCAGCACCGCGCCCCACGTGAAGCCGCCACCCATGGCCTCCATGAGCACCAGATTGCCTTCCTTCAGGCGGTGCTGCTCGAAAGCATGGTTCAGGGCCAGCGGGATGGACGCAGCAGAAGTGTTGCCGTGCTCGCTGAGCGTAACGACAATCTTCTCAGGCGAAACGCCTAGCTTCCGCGAAATGCCGTCAAGAATGCGGGCGTTGGCTTGGTGCGGGACGAAAAGATCAATCTCGTCGGCTGCGTAGCCAGATTCCAATAGGGTCTCTTCAATGACGCCGGAGATTTTCTGAACGGCGTGGCGGAAGACTTCGCGGCCATTCATGCGCAGGTGTCCGGTCGTCTTGGTGGAGCCAGGGCCGCCATCGACGTAGAGCAGGTCCTCGTACCGGCCATCGGCCCGCAACCGGGTCGCGAGAATGCCGCGGTCCTCGCGCGTGCCATGCTGGGGCTGAGCCTCGAGCACAACAGCGCCGGCACCGTCGCCAAAAAGAACGCACGTGGTGCGGTCCGACCAATCGAGAATGCGGGAGAAGGTTTCGGCGCCGATTACCAGCGCGCGTTTGAATTGTCCTGATTTGAGGAAGTTATCCGCCGTTGCCAGAGCATAGACGAAGCCGGAACAGACGGCCTGGATGTCGAAAGCTGCGCCGTTGGAGATGCCAAGCTCTGCCTGAATGCGCACGGCCGTGGCCGGGAAGGTTCTGTCTGGCGTAGCGGTGGCGCAGATGACCAGGTCGATGTCGACGGGATCGATGTTCGCGCGGACCAGGGCTTGACGGGCTGCTGCGATGCCAAGGTCGGAAGTCAACTCGCCGTCAGCGGCGATGTGGCGGCGTCGGATGCCGGTCCGCTCGCGAATCCATTCATCACTCGTATCGACGATGCGGGACAGGTCGTCGTTGGTCAGAACCTTTTTGGGCAGGTAAGCGCCAACGCTGCGGATTACGGATCGGATGACAGCCAAGACTTCCCCCTACGCTCGCGCAGCCTGCTGGCCGGTCCGGGATCGACCACGGCTTGATTTCAGACCTTTGTCGCTAGGTTCTGCCACGTCCGCGCTACTTCCCGACCGCTGCTTCCAACTTGCCGTGGAAGGAGATGAGGTCAGCAGTGAGCCTGGCCAGCAGCCCACTCTCAGCCATGTCGTAGCCGAGTTCTATGGCGCTGGCAAAGCCAAGGGCGTCTGTGCCCCCGTGGCTCTTGATCGCAATGCCATTGAGACCCAGGAACGTGCCGCCGTTAGCGCGGCGGGGGTCCATTTTCTCCTTGAGGACGCGGAATCCGCCCTGCGCGAGGAAGGCGCCGATCCGCGACAGCCATGTCCGCTTCATGGCGGCCTTGATGTACTCGGCGATCTGTCGCGCCGTGCCTTCCGCCGTCTTCAGGGCGATGTTGCCGGCAAAGCCTTCGACGACGACCACGTCGACGGCCCCCATGCCGATCTGGTTGCCCTCGACGAAGCCGCGATAGTCGATCGGGAGATCCTTGATCTCCTTGAGCCAGGCATGAGCCTGGCGCACTTCATCGACGCCCTTGATCTCCTCCACGCCGACGTTGAGCAGGCCGACGCTCGGTTTTTCAATGTGGAAAAGCGCGCGCGACATGGCCGCGCCCATGAGAGCATACTCGCAAAGCTGGCGCGCGGAGGCCCCGATGTTCGCACCGACGTCCAGCACAATGCATTCGCTGGTCACGGTCGGCCAAAGGGCAGCGATTGCCGGGCGCTCGATGTCCGCGATCGGTCTGAGCACGAGCTTTGCCATGGCCATAAGGGCGCCCGTGTTGCCGGCGGAAACGCACACGTCCGCCTCGCCCTTCTGAACGGCCTCCAAGGCAAGCCACATGCTCGATCCGCGACCACGGCGCAGCGCCTGGCTGGGCTTGTCATCGGATTTTACAACGACATCGGTGTGGACGACCTTGGACCGGGCAGCCAGCTTCGGGAACCTTTGGAGAACCGGCGCGATCTGCGCCTCGTTTCCAAAGAAACGAAACTCAAGCTGTGGGTGTCGGACCAGCGCTATGTCAGCGCCAGGGATCACGACCTCGGGTCCATGATCGCCACCCATGGCGTCGAGCGCTATGATCCGCTGAGCGGGCATGCGAATAGGCCTGGGTAAACGATCCCCTCCAATCGGCGAAGGACGCGTGCGTCAGCCTGCATGCGCTCGCCTGCAAACGGCGAGGAACATACTCGTTTGGCGCGCGTAGACAATGAATTTCTTAACGAGTCGTCAACACTTAAGCCAGCACTGGCGAATTCGGGTCACATAAGGCTCATGGCGGCTAGGCCTCTGAAAGGCGAGGACTATTCCTGCCGCTTCAGGTTTTTGAGCACGGCAAACGGGTTGACTGGTGCGTCGGCCTCGCGCGGGGAGGGCGGCACGAACACGGCGCCCTCTTTCCGAGGATGGATAGGCACCGCGGATGCGAATTGCTCGTAGATGATGCGGCCAACGGGGATAATATTCCCTTCCATAGGCTCGATCTCCCGCGTGTCGAGCGGGTCGAACTCGATCACTTCCGGCGTCTCTTCCAAACCGGGCCAGAATTCCACCTCGAACGGCTCGACGAGGCGGGTTTCAACCGGGTCCAGCGAAACGACGCAGGTTTGCACGACGTCGGCTTCGAGCGTGCCCTTCAGGAGGAAGCGGCCCTGTGAGAGTGGTTTGACCGAATAGCGCACCTCAAGCCGCTCGCAGGCGATGAGATCAAGCTCGGCGGCAAGTGCTTCCCGCACAGCCGGTGTCGCCTGGCGCTTCACTCTGAGACCTTCTTCGGGAATCTCGGTGACGCTATGGGTCCAATCGCGCTCGATGGGCATCGGTAAACTCTGGTCCTAGATCCACGGCGCTAAAAGCAATCTTGCCTGCAAGTAGAGCCGTGGCAGGGTGCTCTCGGAAGCGCCTTTCTTCCTCACATATATAGGTTGCCAGGACCTTGGGTGCGCGGGAATCGGCTTCTGGAGGAAGCAAACAACGTTTCACCGCGTCGGCGAGCGCCGTCTCACCCCCAGCTGTCTTGGCCTGGCGAAACTGGGCGGACCAGTCATAAAGCGCGCCGGCTGCCTTCTTGACCTTGCGCGGGACGGTCAGGTCACCGACGCCGAGCTCGCGCATGCAGTCGTCAATGTCGGTTACGAACCGCTCCACCAAAGCTCGGCTGAGCTTTTGGCCTTCTGGTCCTTCTTCCTGTAGGCGCTCGAGGACGAGGTACATGTGCAGGGCAAGCATAGCGAAGCGGCCATCCGGTGTGTCCGGAACCCCCAGCTCCGAATAGAAGATTTCCCGGCGAGCGGCCGTCACGATCGAGCCATAAAGCTCTGCTGCCGTTCGGCCTGACCGGCTACGTGCTCTCAGCCACGTCAGCATTAGGTACCTGTCTTTCCGGCCGCGTATTCAGTGAACCATGCATAACTTGCGGCTCTTCGTTGAAATGAGTTGTGCCACCAGCTAAGCGGTGGAGGCGGAATCGCAAGCCTGATTCCCACGAACAGGGGGGTGAATGCGTCGGCGATGATCAATCGCAAACATGGCCAGCCGAAGGGGATCTTGCCAATAGGTCTTGGTGAGGCGGCACGTCGCGGCGCAAAGCTCGCCGGTGTGCTCCTTCTGGCGGGGAGCGTTGCCGCGTGCAGTGCCGGCGCGGTCATTACAAAGCACGGTCACCATATCCAGCAGTCGGAGCTGCAGCAGATCCAACCGGGCATGACCCGGGAAGAAGTGCAGGCGATGCTCGGCACGCCGACGACCACAAGCTCGGTCGGGACGGGTGACGCCTTCTATTACATCTCCAGCACTACCAAGCAGGTCTCCTTCTTCGAGCCTGAGGAGATCGACCGCCGCGTCGTCGCGGTCTATTTCAACCAGACGGGCATGGTGGAGCGCGTTGCTGAGTACGGCCTTCAGGACGGCAAGATTTTCGACTTCATCAGCCGTACAACGCCAAGCGCCAATACCAAGGATGAAGGCCTGCTGAAACAGCTCTTCCGCAACCTTGGCCGGCGCGGCGCGATCTTCGGCGAGTAGCGGCCTGAGGCCCTTCAGGGCACCCGCTGTTTTGCGTTGGCTGAATGAGCCAGCGCAAGCGTCCAAGACACGCGATATGCTCTTCGTGTCGGGCCTGAGCGTGGTCGATTTCATGCCCTCGGCATCCTGCCGAAAGCAAAAGAAAAGGCCCCACGAAGGGGCCTTTCCGTTTGATCTGTGGCGCGTCTCTTAGAGGTGCGCGAGCACCGCGAGCAACAGCAACGCCACGATATTGGTGATCTTGATGAGCGGGTTCACCGCCGGACCAGCCGTGTCCTTGTAGGGATCGCCGACCGTGTCACCGGTCACCGAAGCCTTGTGAGCCTCGGAACCCTTGACGTGCTTCACGCCGTCTTTGTCGATGAAGCCATCCTCGAAGGACTTCTTGGCGTTGTCCCATGCACCACCACCGGAGGTCATCGAGATGGCCACGAACAGCCCGGTGACGATGACGCCCAGCAGCATGGCGCCGACGGCAGAGAACGCTGCGCTCTTGCCCTCAGCACCGCCGCCCGCCACGAAGTAGATGACGAGATAAAGGACGATCGGCGAAAGCACCGGCAGCAGCGACGGAATGATCATCTCCTTGATCGCCGCCCGTGTCAGCAGGTCGACGGCGGCCGCGTAGTCAGGCCGATCCGTGCCCTTCATGATGCCGGGCTTTTCGCGGAACTGACGGCGAACCTCCAGCACGATGGCGCCGCCCGCACGACCGACTGCGGTCATGGCAATGCCGCCAAACAGGAAGGGGATGAGACCGCCGATCAGCAGACCGACCACGACGTAGGGGTTGGACAGCTGGAAATCAGGCTGCACACCCTGGAAGTACTGGAAGGCCGACGCGCCGGTCTTGTTGGCCTCCGAGATGAAGTACTGGAGGTCGTAGCTGTAAGCTGCGAACAACACCAGCGCACCGAGGCCGGCCGAACCAATGGCGTACCCCTTCGTGACGGCCTTCGTCGTATTGCCGACCGCGTCGAGCGCGTCGGTCGATCGACGCACTTCCTTCGGCAGACCGGACATTTCGGCGATACCGCCCGCATTGTCCGTCACCGGACCGAAAGCGTCGAGCGCGACAACCATGCCCGCCAGACCGAGCATCGTCGTCGTGGCAACGGCGGTGCCGAACAGGCCAGCGAGATTGTAGGTGATGATGATGCCGGCGACGATGACAAGCGTCGGTAGCGCGCAGGCCTCGAGCGAAACGGCGAGACCCTGGATCACGTTGGTGCCGTGACCCGTGATGGACGCCTGGGCGATGGACCGCACCGGACGATAGCCGACGCCGGTATAGTACTCGGTGATCCAGACGATAAGGCCCGTCACAGCGAGGCCAACGAGGCCGCAGATGAACAGGTCCGTACCTGTGATAACCTGCCCCGAGGCCGTGCCGACTTCACCCCACGTGCCGAGCACATACTGAGTCGCAACGAACAAGCCCGCAACGGACAGAACGGCCGAAGCGATGAAGCCACGATAAAGGGCGCCCATGATTGAGTTGTTGGCGCCGAGCTTCACGAAGAACGTGCCGATGATCGAGGTGATGAGGCAGGCCGCGCCCACGGCCAGCGGATAAATCATCAGCGGCTCAAGGTTCGGCTGGCCGAGGAAGAAGATGGCCGCCAGAACCATCGTCGCGACCACGGTCACGGCGTAGGTCTCGAACAGGTCGGCCGCCATACCGGCGCAGTCACCGACGTTGTCGCCCACGTTGTCTGCGATCGTCGCGGGGTTGCGAGGATCGTCCTCGGGAATACCAGCTTCTACCTTACCGACCAGGTCGCCACCCACGTCAGCGCCCTTGGTGAAGATGCCGCCGCCGAGACGGGCGAAGATCGAGATCAGCGAGGCACCGAAGCCCAGGGCGACAAGAGAGTCGACCACCACCCGATCTGCGGTGTTGAAGCCAAGCCCCACCACCAGGAAGGTGTAGTATACGGCCACGCCGAGCAGCGCGAGGCCGGCCACCAGCATGCCCGTCACGGCGCCCGCCTTGAAGGCGATGTCGAGGCCGCTGGCCAGGGACATTGTGGCGGCCTGCGCTGTCCGTACGTTGGCGCGGACCGAAACGTTCATGCCGATGTAGCCGGCAGCGCCCGAAAGAATAGCGCCGATGGCAAAGCCGACCGCGGTCCAGACGCCCAACAGGATGAGAGCGAGAACGAAGATTGCGGCTCCGACGAGACCGATCGTTGTGTATTGCCGGTTGAGGTAGGCGCTTGCGCCTTCCCGGATGGCACCGGCAATTTCCTGCATTTTCTGGTTACCCGGGTCGGCCTTCATGACCGACTGGATCGTGAAGATGGCGTAGATGATCGAAATCAGCCCTGCGGCGATGATCACCCAAAGCGCTAGAGTCATGAGAGTGCTTCCTTTGGTTCGCGGCAACACCGGCGAGGCTGAGGCCTTCGCCGAATGGCTCCCCCCTTGAGACTAGAGTGCGTGCGGATTCGCGCGAGCGGACCATGCCAAAACTGCACTGGGGTTGCAACCTGAACACAAGACGAGATTTGGCGGGAAAAGTGCTAAGTATGCGGCGCGGTGACGCCACGCTGGGGGGGGGCCGCTTGCGACTGTGGCGTGAAAATCACAATCCGAAATGATCGTAGCCGGATTGGCGTAGTGAGATGAGTTTCCCGTCCGCATCGAAAATACGGACGCCGGGTTCCGGTCGAAGGATGCCAATTCGCGTTACGGGAATGCTGACGGATTGGGCGGCTGCCTCGAAAGCGCTGGCCTGACCGGGCGCTATCGCCGCAAGGATTTCGTAATCATCACCGCCAGCCAGCGGCAAATTCGCAAGTTCTGGATGCAACTCTATCGCGCGTCGGGCCGGATCGGAAAGCGGCAGGCTGGCCGAAAGAATCTCCGCCCCGAGCTGGGAAGCGTTGCAAAGCCGGCCAAGGTCTTTGGCAAGCCCGTCCGAGATATCCATCGCGGCCCGGGCATGAGCCAATAGCGCGTCGCGCAAGGCGACACGGGGCTGGGGCCGAAGATAGCGTTTTTCCAGGAAGGCCCGATCATCGTCTGCCAAGCCGGTCACCGGAGCGCTGGCGCTCACGCGCAGACCGATCGCGGCGTCACCTAACGTCCCCGAGACATAAATGAGATCGCCGGGTCGAGCCGTGCCGCGGCGGATCATGCAACCTTGGGGAACGCTTCCGACAGCCATGACCGTGGCTGAGAGAGGGGAGCCTGGGCGGCGATCCGTATCGCCTCCCATCAGAACAATGCCGAATTGGTCCTGGGCTTCGCGTAATCCATTGGTGAAGCGCTTAAGCCAGTCTCGATCCGGCAGTTCGGGAAAAGCGAGTGACAGCAAATAGCCGATAGGGCGCGCACCCTTAGCGGCGAGATCGGAAACATTCACAGCCACGGATCTCCAGGCAATGTCCTCTGGGGCATCGCCCGGACGGAAATGGATGCCTTCAGAAATTGCGTCAGTGGTGAGGACGAGGTCGTGGCCTGGCTCCGGCGTCAGGGCGGCACAGTCCTCCTTCAGGCCGTAGGCGCCAGAGAAAGCGGATGTGAGCGGCGCGAAGTAGGTTTGGATCAGACTGTCTTCGCCCGCGAGCTTGTCGTCCTCATCCATGGAAGCAGCCCTAGCTGGTGGTTTTGCGGGCCTTCTCCATCTCGTTGGGCCGCAATCGCCGCGCGATCTTGTCGAGGACGCCGTTCACCACCTTCGGTTCGTCATCGGAAAAGAACGCGTGCGCGATGTCGATATACTCATTGATGACCACCTTGGCCGGCACGTCCAGCCGTTCAAGGAGTTCATAGGTGCCTGCACGCAAAATGGCCCGCAGAATAGAGTCGACGCGGCTGAGGTTCCACCCAGCCGCAAGCTGCCGGTCAATCATCGGGTCGATGTCCCGCTGACGCCGTACGACACCCCGTAGCAGCTCTGCAAAGAAGGTCGAGTCGGCGCCCAGAATGGCATCGTCCGCTTCTGCCTGCAGGAAGCGGATGTTCTGAAACTCATCGATAACGTCGTTGAGGTCGGTCTGGGCCAGGTCCATCTGGTACAGGCCCTGCACGGCGGCAATGCGGGACGCACTGCGTGCGTTCCGCCGCGCTGTCTTCTGTCCAGATTTCATGAGCTTTGGCCTTGAAACTGACGGGCTACCTCGATGAGCCGTAAGCACGCTCTCGCTGCGTCACCACCCTTGCCTTCCCGGCCACCTTGGGCACGCGCCAACGCCTGCTCTTCGGTATCGACGGTCAGAATGCCATTCCCCACGGGGATGCTGTGGCGGGTGGCCACGTCCATCAGCCAGTGGTTCGCGTTATTGCAGACGATGTCATAATGCGAGGTCTCGCCGCGAATGACACAGCCCAAAGCAATGGCCCCGCTATACCAAGCCGTTGGTGCCGTTGCCGGAATGAGGCCGGCGCTGACAGCCAGCGAAAGCACCTGTGGAATCTCGAGTGCACCCGGGACGGTCACGACGTCATAGGCAGCCCCCGCGGCCTCGAGCTCGGCGGTCGCGCCCTGGAGTAGCGCGTCGCAAATGTGATCGTAGAACCGCCCCTCGATGATGAGGATGCGGTGGCGAATTCTGCCCGCGGCGGCCGTGCCTGCCGTGGAGGCCGATGTTCGTGAACCCCGTCCGACCATATCTTTTTCAGCCGATTTTGCGTTGCTCGACGATCTTTAACCCGTAGCCCTCAAGCCCGACGTAGACGGACGCCGGTGAGTTCGTGAGCAACACCATTTCGCGAACCCCAAGGTCGCGCAAAATCTGCGATCCAACGCCAATCTCGACGAGACGACGTTCCTGGCCTTCCTTGTTCGGGGCCAAAGCCGACTGATCACTGATCCAGGTCGAGACGGATTTGGGCCTCAAATCGCGGATGAGCACGAGCACCCCGCGCCCTTCTTCCGCGATGGCCTTCATGGACTGCGCGATGAGCGAGTTACCTGCGCACTCCGCGCTCCCGCCGATGCCCAGCAAGTCAGACAGCATGTTGACGGCGTGGACACGCACCAGCACCGGGCCCGGCTTCGACAGATCGCCCTTTACCAGAGCCAAATGCTCGACCGGCTCGACGGTGGTCTCATAGACATAAAGGTCGAACGTACCGCCGAATGCGCTCTCCACCTGCTTTCGGGCCACCGGCTTCACGATGCGATCGTTGCGGAGGCGGAAAGCGATCAGATCTTCGATCGTGCCAATCTTGAGGCCGTGGCGCTGGGCGAATGCGATCAAATCCGGCATCCGCGCCATGGTGCCGTCCTCATTCATGATCTCGCAGATCACGGCCGCGGGATAGAGCCCGGCCAGCCGCGCGAGATCCACCGAAGCCTCGGTATGTCCAGCGCGGACGAGCACGCCACCTTCCCGCGCGATCAGCGGGAACACGTGGCCTGGCGAGACGATGTCGTTATGGTCCTTTGTCGGATCGATGGCCGTCGCAATGGTGCGCGCGCGATCGTGCGCGGAAATGCCGGTCGTGATCCCCTCGCGGGCTTCAATGGAAACTGTGAATGCGGTGCCGGTGCGCGAGGCGTTGGCGCGCACCATGGACTCCAGGCGAAGCTGCTCGGCGCGGGCTTTTGTAAGCGCCAGGCAGATGAGGCCGCGGCCATATTTGGCCATGAAGTTGATGGCGTCAGGCGTCGCCATCTGAGCCGGGATAACGAGGTCGCCCTCGTTTTCGCGGTCCTCTGCATCGACTAGAATGACCATGCGGCCGTTCCGGAGATCCTCGAGGAGCTCCGGCGTGGATGAGAGGACGCCTTGCCCCTCAGAGTAAACGGCTGTGTTGAGGGACTTGCTCACCGGCGAAACTCCAGCAGGCGCGCCACATAACGCGCAAAAAGATCGACTTCCAGATTGACGAGATGGCCCGCCGTTTTGGCTCCCCAGGTCGTCACCGTCAAGGTATGTGGGATGAGGTTTACGCCGAAACGGCTGCCTGCGACTTCATTGACCGTCAGCGACGTTCCGTCGAGCGCCACAGATCCCTTGGGCGCGATGTAAAGCGCCAGATGCTCTGGGGCTTCCAAGGTAAAGCGGCGGGACTCCCCATCGGTCTTAACATCGACGATACGGGCAACCCCGTCGACATGGCCTGTTACGATGTGACCGCCAAGCTCGTCTCCGACCGATAGAGAGCGCTCAAGATTGATGCGCCGCCCGGGCTGCCAGCTTTCGATAGTCGTTTTCGAGCGCGTTTCGTTGGAGGTGTCCACGCTGAAAATGCTGCCGTTGCCAGCAGGTTCGACGGCCGTCACGGTGAGGCAGCAGCCATCGCAGGCAATGGAGGCCCCCAGCTCGATGGTATCCGCCGCGTAAGAGGAGCGGATGGAAAACCGTCCGCCGTCGCGTGCGACGACCTCGCCGATGTCAGTAATGATGCCTGTGAACATGATGCTCGCGTCTTTGGCTGGCTGATAATGGCGGAGGCCCGGGCCTGACCGCTTGCTCACTCCGGTCGGCTGCGTCGGAAGACCATCATATCATCGCTGCCGACCTTGCGGTGCATTGTCAGCATTAGGTCGATGCCAGGTAGAAATGCAATGGGCGGATCGAGGCTGGTTAGCTTTGCACCGCCAGGTCCGCGGGCCTGGAAGACCACAACTTCATCAACGAAGCCGACTCGCGCGAACGAGCGCCATACCGCAGGGCCGCCTTCGACGAGAAGCCGCGTGATGTTGCGGGCGGCGAGCGCTTCCGTCACAGCCGGGAGCCAAAGGGCCCCATCCACTTCTCTTACGGGGACCACCTCGCAACCGCGCTCCGTGAGCGCGGCCCGCTGCTCGTCCGGTGCTTCCGGGCCGCAAAAAACTATGACCGGGACGCTGCGCGCGGTACGGACGAGCTTGCATTCGAGGCTGATGTCCAACCTGCGGGCCAGCACCACGCGCGTGGGAGACCTTTCATAAAGGCCTGGGAGACGGCAGGTGAGCTCCGGGTCGTCATCGGCGACGGTGCTTCGGCCAACCAGAATGGCGTCGCTCATGGCCCTCAGAAGGTGGCCGCGGGCCCGCGCGTCGGGGCCGGTGACCCAAACCGGCTTGCCATCCGATCCCCGGGGCACGTTTCCGCTCGCATCCAGCGCCAGTTTGAGCTGGATGAAAGGGCGCCGTTCGCTGACGCGAAGGATATGGCCACGCGTAACCCAATCCGCTTCGGCACTACGCACGCCCCGGGTGACCGAGATCCCGGCGGCCCGAAGGCGCTCGATGCCGCGGCCGGCCACACGAGCGTCCGGATCTTCAATGCCGACCACAACGCGCGCAATCCCGGCCTCGATGAGGGCGTCAGCGCACGGCGGCGTTCCTCCGTGGTGGGAGCATGGCTCAAGTGTCACGTACATGGTCGCGCCGCGAGCGCGTGGGCCAGCGCGTCGTAGCGCTTCGGTTTCCGCATGCGGACGTCCGCCTGATTGAGTCCAGCCGCGCGCGATCACCTCGCCGGAGGCTTCGTCGACGATCACGGCGCCGACAGATGGATTGGGTGCCGTCGCCCCGAGATTGCGGCGAGCAAGAGCCAACGCAATGTCCATGAAGCGGGCATCGCGCTCAGCGCTCGGCTCATTCGGTTTCACTTTGGCCATACGAACTCCGGCCGTGGCCATTTCCCTTTGCGATTTCGGTCAAAACCTCTTGGAAATCCGAGGCTTCCCGGAAATCGCGGTAAACAGATGCAAAGCGCACGTAGGCGACCGGGTCCAGTCCGCGCAATGCCTCGCAGACGAGCTCTCCGATCGCAGACGAAGGAATTTCCGACTCGCCCGAGCTTTCCAGCTGTCGCACGATGCCCGAAACCATGCGCTCGACGCGCTCGCGATCGACGGGGCGTTTTCGCAACGCAATCTCGACGGAGCGCAGAAGCTTGTCGCGATCGAACGGCACCTTGCGCCCTGACCGCTTGATGACCGTGAGCTCGCGCAGCTGGACGCGCTCGAAGGTCGTGAACCTGCCCCCGCAATCCGGGCAAACGCGACGACGGCGGATGGCAGCGTTCTCCTCCGTCGGTCGACTATCTTTCACCTGCGTATCGCTGCTCCCGCAGAATGGGCAACGCACCGTGGGGTCTCCAGCGCTGGCCGTGAGTCGGTAACAAGAGTCTAGCCGAAACGTGCGTTTCTGGCGTGCTCAGAGTTTCCGGCCGGAGCCGTTACAACCTCACGACTTCATGAGCTGACTTCAGGCTCCGTAGATCGGAAACCGACGGCAGAGGGCGATCGCTTCCTCGCGGACGCGGGCTTCGACGGCGGAATTACCTTCCTCGCCATTTGCGGCGAGGCCGTCCAGCACCTCAGCAATCATTCGGCCGATGGCCCGGAACTCCTCGACTCCAAACCCCCGGGTCGTGCCTGCCGGCGAGCCAAGACGGATGCCGGATGTGACCGTCGGCTTTTCGGGATCGAAGGGCACACCGTTCTTGTTGCAGGTGATGTGCGCCCGGCCAAGCGCCTTCTCGGCAATATTGCCGGTGAGCTTCTTCGGCCGGAGATCAACGAGGAGCAGGTGAGTGTCGGTCCCGCCCGCTACAAGGTCGTAGCCCGCCGCTTTGAGCACCTCGCCCAAAGCTGAAGCGTTCTCAACCACCGCCTTCGCATAGGCTTTGAACTCGGGCCGCAACGCCTCACCCAACGCAACGGCCTTTGCCGCGATGATGTGCATCAGCGGCCCACCCTGCAGGCCCGGGAAGATGGCGGAGTTGATCTTCTTCGCGAGCTCCTCGTCGTTGGTAAGGATCATGCCGCCGCGCGGACCACGGAGCGTTTTGTGCGTCGTGGTCGTGACGACGTGCGCGTAAGGCACAGGGTTGGGGTGTACGCCACCGGCAACGAGACCGGCGAAGTGCGCCATATCCACCATCAGGTAGGCGCCGACCTCATCAGCAATCTCGCGGAAAGCTGCAAAGTCGATCGTGCGCGGATAGGCCGAGCCGCCAGCGATGATGATGCGGGGACGATGCTCCTTGGCCAGCGCACGCACTTCATCGTGATCGATGCGATGGTCCTGCCGGCGCACACCGTAATGGATGGCGTTGAACCATTTACCCGACATGTTGACGGGCGAGCCGTGCGTGAGGTGTCCGCCAGCGGCCAGCGAAAGGCCGAGGATGGTGTCGCCGGGCTTGGCCAGCGCCATGAACACGCCCTGATTAGCCTGGCTGCCGGAATGGGGCTGCACGTTCGCGTAGGCACATCCGAACAGCTTCTTGGCCCGCTCGATCGCCAGCTGTTCTGCAACGTCGACGAACTGGCAGCCGCCGTAGTAGCGCCGGCCGGGGTAGCCTTCGGCATACTTGTTGGTGAGAACCGAACCTGCGGCTTCCAGCACCGCCCGCGAAACGATGTTTTCCGAGGCGATCAGCTCGATCTCCTCGCGCTGGCGTTTCAGCTCGTCAGATATTGCGGCGTAAAGCTCGGGATCGCGCTCGGCGAGGGTTTCGCCAAAAAAAGCAGTCGTCGAAGGGCGCGCAGGATCGGCTGTGCTCATACTCATCCTCTCGCCGAAGGGAAAAAGGGGTCGGGCGATGCGTTAGCGACAATCAGCTGCGCGCAATAGCACGGCGAGTCGTGCCCAACAACACCGCTGGGTCCGCTTGAGACGCCATGGCGCGGAAAATGGGCCCGAGGCTCACTCCGCGGCCAAGCTAACCGGATTGAAGGCAAGCCCCAGCTCCCGCCACAGAGTTTGAAGGGCGGAGACCAGGTGGTCGAAATCGCGGTCGGTATGGAGTGGGGTTGGCGTGAGGCGAAGACGCTCCGTCCCCCGCGGCACGGTCGGATAGTTGATCGGCTGAACGTAGATGCCGAAGCGGCTGAGGAGCTCGTCGGTGAGCTTTTTGCAGAGGACGGGATCACCGACCATCACCGGCACGATATGGCTCGGATTGTCGAGGACGGGCAGACCCGCAGCCATGAGACGCCGCTTCAGCGTGCGCGCCCGCTCCTGATGCCGCTCGCGCTCAACGTTGCTGGATTTCAGATACCGCACGCTGGCGAGCGCGCCAGCGACGATGGCCGGCGCCAATGACGTGGTGAAAATGAATCCGGGTGCGCAACTCCGGATGGCATCGACGCAGGCTTGGCTTGCGGCAATGTAGCCGCCCATCACGCCAAAGCCCTTGGCCAGCGTCCCATTGATGATGTCCACCCGGTCGAGAACGCCATCGCGTTCGGCAATGCCGCCGCCGCGCGGCCCGTACAAGCCAACGGCGTGAACCTCGTCGAGGTAGGTGAGGGCGCCGTAGCGCTGGGCCAGATCACAAACGCCGGCGATATCCGCAATCGTCCCGTCCATGGAGTAAACGGACTCGAAGGCGATGATCTTCGGTGTTTCGCGATCGAAATCCTTCAGGTGAGCTTCGAGATCAGCGAGATCGTTGTGCTTCCAGATCCGCTTGGGAGCACCGCTGCGCCGAATGCCCTCGATCATCGACGCATGGTTCTTCTCGTCGGAGAAGATCATGGTACCGGGCAACAGCTTGACGAGCGTCGAAAGCGTGGCGTCGTTAGCGACGTATGCAGACGTAAAGAGCAGGGCGGCTTCCTTGCGATGGAGATCGGCAAGTTCCGCTTCGAGCTCAACGTGATAGTGGGTGGTTCCGGAGATGTTGCGCGTGCCGCCTGAACCTGCGCCGGCTGTGTCGAGCGCCTCGTGCATCGCCTTGAGCACCTCAGGGTGCTGGCCCATGCCGAGATAGTCGTTCGAGCACCAAATGGTGATGGGCCGCTGGGTGCCGGACCCATAGTAGTCGGCCGCTGGAAAGGCCCCGCACCTGCGCCGCAAGTCTGCGAAGACGCGATACCGGCCTTCAGCATGAATGGCTTCCAGTGCCTGCTGGAATTTTTCGGTATAATTCACGATCCTCGCCACTTTATGAGAAGCTTTTCTAGCTTTTGCCGAGGCAGTTCGGCGACATCAACTTTCTAGATGTCGCGGTTCAACTGGTTGGCCAGCGACTTCATTGTGCAAGATAATGGAGAATGGTGGGAGAAAAACATTCTTTCCCCCTCTCTACCTTGACTGAAATCAAGCTGTTAAAGCTTCAGTAGGCCGCAGCCGTCGCGCCTACGCCGTCCTTCTGATAGAGGTCGCGCCGGAACTGGACAACGCCGTCCTCGGTCGCCCACGCCGTGATGTATGCCATGTAGAGCGGCACCGGCTTTTTGAGCTGCACGTCCTTGCGCTCGCCGGACTTCTTGATCGCCAGCACATCTTCGAGCGTCCAGCCATTATCCCTCAGCAGCCACGCCGCCAGCTGCTCAATGTTCTGCACCCGGACGCAGCCGGAGGTCGCTGCGCGGAAGTTTCGCCCGAAGATGCTCTCCGATGGCGTATCGTGGAGGTAGACCGAGTAGTTATTGTGGAAGTTGATTTTGACGAAGCCGAGCGGGTTGTCTTTACCCGGCTGCTGCCGGAACGTCAGATTTTGTACCGCGCTCGACGACCAATTGATTTTGGAGCTGTCGAGCTTGCGCCCATCTGGCCCATACGCGTCGATCCCGTAGACCTTGAGCACATCCTCGTTCCGTCGGGCCAGTTCCCGGCCTTTGGGGATGAGGTCCTTGGCGATGACGGTCGGCGGCAGTGTCCAGATCGGGTTGAAGTTCAACTCGTGGATCATCGAGCGGAGGATAGGCGTCGGTCGGTCGATCTTTCCGACAACGCCGGAGTGGCGCGAGACCACGCGGTCGTTTTCCACCACTTCAACCTGGGCCGCAGGGATATTCACCAACACGTATCTCTTGCCAGCCGAACGCGCGAGGGCGGTGACCCGGTCAAGGTTTGTACGCAGTTGAGCAAGACGAACCGAGGCCGGGATGTTGAGCGCGGCAATCGTGCGTTCATCGACGATCCCGGTTGGCGCAAGGCCATTCGACGCCTGAAAGCGCTTGACCGCGCGTTCGACGTAGGAGTCGAAGTACTCCGGATAGCCCGAGCGCTCCTTGAGATCGCCCGACAAGTACAAGCGCTCGCGGAGAATTGCGACGGCGGGGCTCGTCATCCCTGCCTGCAGCTTCATCCTGGGAACAGGTTTCCAGCCGCCTCGCTCCACAATTTCAGTATACCGCTTGATGGCGGCTTTCATAGGCTCGATGTTGGCCTTTGAAATCGTCGGGTAGCCGCGAGGTGGATGAGCCTCCCACTCCCGGATGAAGGAGCGGTCATAAGGCTGCGTATAGGTCGGAGCCGGGCTGGCGAACGGATTCCACGCTGCGCCATCTGAATAAGCACGCGTTTCGGAGGCGGAGATGACCGACGCGCCCGTTACGGCGGCGAGTGCTCCGATGAGGTTAATACCTAACCTGCAGCTGAATGCTTTGCCAGTTACGAACCCACGCACTCCTCGCCTCCGCTGCCCGGTCCGCCTGATATCTCACTGCATCAGTAGCCTTACTGGCGTTAACGAATTCTGAGCACATGCCCCAATTTTGCGAGGCGTTGCCTGCGAACGTCTGCCCTCGGATCAGGACCGGCGCATTCGCGCTGGCTAAGCGGGAGCACGTTCCAATTGCCACACAGAATGGGAAATTCTGTCCAATAAACTGGATGTGTGAAGTCGTCGTTCGCGGACCACCCGGGAACGGTGAGAAGGTGCAATAAAAAAGACGCCCTGTGAGGTTAAGCGGGCGTCGGACAGATTGTCGGATCGAGCGGGTGAATTCCGCTCAAAGGCGATAGCGGATCTGGTAAGACCAAAATCTCTCCAGTCTCATTAAAGTTCTGTTGAGATCCTCAAGATCCTCAAAAGAAATTTCACCGACGCTGCCGAGAGAACGAAGCTGACGACGATAGAGCTGGCGGACGAGGGCACAGATTTCTTCGCCCTTTTCGGTGAGCCGTACCCGAACGGAGCGCCGATCGTGGTCGGAACGCTTGTAATGGATGTAGCCCAGCTCGACGAGTTTCTTGAGATTGTAGGAAACGTTCGAGCCCAGATAGTAACCACGCGTCTTGAGCTCGCCAGCTGTCAGCTCGTCATTGCCGAGATTGTGGAGCAGAAGCGCCTGCACGGGGTTCAGGTCATAGCCTCCGTTCCGGTCCAGCTCGTCCTTGATGACGTCGAGCAGTAGCCGGTGCAACCTTTCGATGAGCCTCAGAGCCTGAAGATATTCACCTTCGAGATCTTCGGTCGAAACCGGAGCTGCATGAGTTTCTGTTTGGACGAGCGTCATTCCTTTCCCCGCATTTTCAAACTTGCGGCCTACCCGGCCGGCTTCGGGGTGACGCTACGCGGACACACTGAATCAGTTGCTAAAGGGTTTGGTTAATAAATCACTAACGGGGTGAACCGGCGCGGAGGGATTAGACCCGCGCCGCCTGCATTTCCTGCCGCGTGGGAAGAATGAGCTCCTGGCCAGGCCGGAACGCAAAGAAGCGGTCGAGCATGGTGTCCGTCACGTCCTTCACGTGAGTCGGCCGCCACTGCGGGTTCTTGTCCTTGTCGATAAGCAGGGCACGGACGCCTTCGTGGAAATCGTGTGTCTCGATAGCCCGACACGCAAGCCGGTAATCGAGCATGAGCGTCTGCCGAAGATCGCGGAAGGCAGCTTCGCGAATGTGACGGTGCGTAACCTTGAGCGCCGTGGGCGAACGCTTCTTGAGCGTCGCGAGAACATCAGCGCACCACGCACCTTCAGTGCCGCCGCCGCGGGCGGCTTGCTCAAGTCGCTCGAAAATTTCCTCGACGGTGTCTGCCGAAAAGCAGCGCTCGATGACTTCACTATAGGGCTCCAATTCGCCCCGGCCCGGATCTTCGTGCCGATCATCGAGCAGGGGATCGACGGGATCGGCGGCCTGCAAACCAGCCTCGATCTCCTCAAACTGGGTCGCCCGAATGCAATGGGTGACGATTCCCAAGCGATAGGCATCAGCCCGACCAATCTGGCGCCCCGTAAGGCCCAGATACATCCCCACGTGACCTGGCATTCTGGCGAACACCCAGGCGAGGCCCACGTCGGGGAAAAAGCCGACGCCGGTCTCCGGCATGGCGAACTTGTAGTCTTCGCCCGCCACGCGATGTGTGCCGTACATGGTAAGGCCAACGCCGGAGCCCATCGCCAACCCGTTCATCAACGAGATGGTTGGCTTCGAGAAGCATTCGAGCAGCCAGTTGAGGCGGTAGTCGGCGGCGAGATACTTGCGTGCGTCCTCCGAGCGTTCGCGAGCAGCTGTACTCAGCTCACGCAGATCACCACCTACCGAAAATACGCCCGGCACCGCGGATTTGATCGTCAGTGCGTAGATGTTCGGGTCGCGGGCGAACCCCGGGATGGCAGCGGTGATTTCTGCCCGCATTGCGTCATTGAGCGCGTTCAGCGCGCGCGGTCGGTTGAGAACAATGCGCCCCGCGGCACCCTCTCGCGTGATCGTAAGCTCCCGGTAAGCGCTTTCGGTCGATACTGCTTCTGTCATGCTTCCTAACGAGGCTCGGGTTAGTGCGGCCTGAAAAGAACACTACGGCGCCCGAAGTACCGTATGGGCCTATACATGGGACGGAGATCGGGCGAAACTCAGCTCAAACGCCGCTGGGGAAACGTATCTGTCCCGCGCCAGAGTGGCGCGATACCACAGGCACTGATGATGAAGGTTGTTTCTACCGCCCTTCTGGCGCTGACCGCGCTGATATTTGCCGCTCACCAGGTGTCTGCGAAGGAACGTGGCGCTCGTGTCACAAAAAGCGGACCAGCTGTAGAGAAATCTCAGAAAGAGGCGAACTCTGGCAAATCGGATGCAGCAGGTCCATCGCAGGCCGAGCAGCCCAGCAACACTGGATCAGAGAACCAGAAAGCAAACAGCACTGACAAGGCTGGGTCTGCGTCGACGCCTCCGCTGACGTGGACTGAGGAGGAGATCCGGGAAGCCAAGGCTCATTGCGACAAGGTTCTCCGCGGCATCGAGGCAGTGATTGAAGCCGCCGACCCCATCAAGGAAGGCCAGTGCGGTGCGCCTGCCCCTGTGCGACTCGTCAGCATTGGTCGGAATCCTGAGGTCGCCTTCTCTCCACCGGTGACCGTCACGTGCGACCTGGTCGCTTCGCTGGCGAAATGGATAAAGGAGGATCTGCAACCATTGGCCAAGGAGCATCTCGACGGCCCGATCGTGAAGATCGGCACCATGAGCTCCTATTCATGCCGCAACGCCTACGGTCGCAAGACGACACGGCTCAGCGAACACGCTTTGGCGAACGCCGTTGACATCGGCAGCTTCACGACCAAGTCAGGACTGGAGGTCAATCTCCTTACCGGATGGGGACTGACGGCGCGGGATGTGCAAGCCATCGTAGCGCGCGCCAAAGCCGAGGAAGAAGCAAAGCGCGCAGCGGCTGCGGCAAGTTCCAAGTCGGCTGGCAACTCTGCGTCCGAAGCGGTTTCGAAAAATGGGGACCGCCAGGCTGCAAACATCATGATGGCATCCGCAATTCCGCTGTCGGTCCGCAAGTCGATCCCTTTGCCGGTGCGAAAGACCGTTCCCTTACCGATCCGAAAGACCGTCGCATTGGCAACCGCTCCGGCGGTGAAACGCGAAGCGAAAGGGCAAAAGGCGCCACGCGATAAGCGCAAGGAAGTGCCGGTTCTTAGGACAGCCAGCCATCTTGGCGGGCCCGGAAGCACATCGAACATGAAGGCGCTGGAGGCTCAGCCTGATAATCGCGCTGCACGATTTCTCCGAGCGATTCACGGCGCCGCGTGCCGACATTTCGGAACGGTCCTCGGGCCAGAGGCCAACGAGGCGCACCGCAACCATTTTCACTTGGACATGGCCAAGCGCAGAAACAGTAATTACTGCGAGTAGGAGCTAATCCTTAGTCGCTCCGAACACGCCCTGTCCTAACCGTAAACCTGAGTAGTTTAGCGGATTTTCCGCCGAGCTTCTCACGCGATGAAGTGAACGCGAGGGCCGCGCCGTCCCCGCCGTGTAGACTGGTACCTAAGATCACGAGAACAAAGCGTGAAAATTTCTGTGGACTATTCATTGGAACAAATATAGAACATAGGCAGTTCACAGTTCGTCGCGTCGTGTAGCGAGTGCGTCCGGTCGGCCACAGATTGGCTGCCCCTCCTTTTCGGTTCCCAGTTCTCGCAGCTCGGAGATTTCGCGAGATGTCACAAGTAGCGGTACACGACCATATTCCGACGCTGAGCCACCGTTCAGGCGCGTCCGACTTTCTGCTCTGGGCCGAGGTGCGCAAGAATCTGCGATTGGCCGAAGATGCAAGCCGAGAAAGCCGCAAGGCGCCCTCCTGGAAGACGGCTGATTGGCACATGCAACGTAGCTTCAGGCACAGCATCCGTGCGCTGTCTCAGGCGAGCGCGCTGGTCGGCCAGCATGTCGGAAGCCTCATCGAGGTGCGCCGTCTGCTCGAAGAGCGGGGGCTGATATGAGCCGTAAATCTTTGAGATGATGGGCGGGCGCATCGCCGAGATATCCGGCCGCCATCGTTTGAGTGCGTGGGGGCTCTTGGGGAAACACCCGGACCGTCTCAAGCATAACTGCGAACGATTGTAACATGGCCGGAACGCCCCCTTGCGTCAGACCGATCGGGCGGTGATGGTGTAGGGCAGACGTCTTCTCAAGCTCCAGGGTCTGCCATGAAACCCCAACTCGGCGAAGGATCATGGACGCCAGCCGCGAAGGAACGTAGCGGCACCGTCACTATTCCCGGGATGTTCCCCGCCGTCCGCATGCGCCGCAACCGTCGCACTGAGTGGTGCCGGCGGCTCGTTGCCGAGCACACGCTGACGCCCGCCGATCTCATTTGGCCCATGTTCGTCATCGACGGGACGAACAAGCGCGTGCCGGTGGAATCCATGCCGGGCGTGGAGCGAATTTCGGTAGACCTCGTCGTCGCCGCTGCCGAGGAGGCGCTTTCGCTGGGGATTCCGGCCCTTGCTCTCTTCCCCTACACCGATCCCTCGCTCCGAACGGAAGATGCGCGGGAGGCATTCAATCCTGACAATCTGGTTTGCCGGGCGACCCGCGCGGTTCGCGCTGCCGGTCTCGACATTGGCATCGTGCTCGACGTTGCGCTCGATCCTTACACGAGCCACGGCCATGACGGGCTGATGCGGGGAGATACAATTCTCAATGACGAGACGCTGGAGGCACTGGTCCGTCAGTCCTTAGTCCAGGTTGAAGCGGGCTGCGATATCCTGGCCCCATCCGACATGATGGACGGCCGGATCGGCGCCATTCGCCAGGCTCTCGAGAGCGCCGGCTACAAGTCGACACAGATCATGGCCTATTCCGCCAAGTATGCGTCGGCCTTCTACGGCCCCTTCCGTGATGCAGTTGGCTCATCGGGGGCGCTCAAGGGTGATAAGCGCACCTACCAAATGGACCCCGCAAACACTGACGAAGCTCTGCGTGAGGTCGCGCTCGATCTGGCTGAGGGCGCGGACATGGTCATGGTCAAGCCGGGCATGCCGTATCTCGACATTATCCGGAGAGTGCGCGACACGTTCGGCGTGCCCACCTTCGCCTATCAGGTCTCCGGCGAGTACTCCATGCTTATGGCAGCTTCCGAGCGCGGCTGGCTTGATGGCGACAAGGTCATGATGGAGAGCCTGATCGGCTTCAAGCGGGCCGGCGCGTCTGGCATTCTCACCTATTTTGCTCCAAGGGCAGCTCGATTGATCGCCAATCATAGCTGATTGGCGATAACATCAGGCCGCGGGGTGGATGCACCAAGGTCAGCCATCTGACCGGGGACCTGAATTTTGGCGCGCTGGCCTGATGAGTTTCGGATTGTTGTTGCGGCACTGGTGCTCACGGTGCTGGGAGGGTGCAGCGGCTTGCCCGACGCGCACGAAGCCCGAATTTGCCGGATGTTGATTCCGGCGATCAATCCGCGCGAGAGCAGCTTCCAAGTCCAGTCGACGACCAAGGCCCCTGGTGGTGGGGTGGAGGTCCGCTATGCAGTGCGTACCGCTTCCGGTCATCAGCGAACGCGCACCCTACTTTGCCGGTTTGGAAGAGGGCTTTTTGATACGAATGACCGGCTGGTTGCGGCCTGGAGTGATGGCAAAGAGCTCAGCGAAGTTCGCCTCGCCATCCTGAAGCTGTTCTGGCTGGGCTCGCAGGAATCGGCAGCGGCCGATCCGGCACCGTATCTCCAACTCGGCTACGTACCCCAAATCTCGCAACCGCTAGCGTTCGTTCTCCAGCACGTCGTCTCCGCCTTGCCGCTTATCGGTATCTACGCCGTTCTCGCGCCAGCCTACGCCCTTGTGTACGGACTTATCGGCAGGATCAACCTGGCGTTCGGGGAATTCGCGGCGCTGGGTGGTTATGCAGCTCTGCTCGGAGTTCCACTTGCCGGCGCGCTGACTTTCTGGCCGGACGTGCTTGCCGTGAGCCTCGCGCTCGGGCTCTTCGCAGCGGGGACGCACGGTTATGTCGCAAGTCGCTTCATCTTCGAGCCCCTCCATCGCGCGTCTGGCCAGCAAGTACTGATCGCCACGGTTGGCCTCGCTATGGCGCTGCAGGAGTATATGCGCTTGTCCCAGGGCTCAGCCTTGCGGTGGATGGAGCCGTTCTTCAACAATCCGACGGCCATTGCAGCGAGTGAAGGCTTCGTCGTCACCGTTACGCCGATTGGAATCTCGGTTAGCGCATTCGCCGTTTTCGTGGCGTTAGGGTTGCTCGCAATGATGAAGTGGACGCGGTACGGCCGCAGCTGGCGGGCCTGTGCCGACGACCCCATCGCCGCCGCGCTCTTGGGCGTAAACTTTCGAGGCCTCCTCATGACCACCTTTGTGCTCGCATGCGGATTGGCCGGCCTCGCGGGCACCATCGTCACGTTCTATTACGGAGGTGTTGGATTTGCCGGCGGAATTGTTTTCGGCCTCAAGGCGCTGATCGCCGCTATCGCAGGCGGGATCGGATCAATCCCTGGCGCGCTTCTCGGTGCCATCCTCATCGGCGGAGCCGAGATGGTCTGGTCGATCCTTTTTCCGATCGAATATCGTGATTTGGCTATCTACACCCTGTTGGCCGCACTGCTGATCTGGCGGCCGGAGGGGCTCTTGGGAGCGCGGCATGGCTTGTATCGATAAAGGCTCAATTGTCACCGCGCTTGATTAGGCGAGGGCAGCTCACTTACTCTCAATACAACGATTGCGAGCATGGAGCCCAAGCGTTCGCCCCGAAACGCCAGTCGAATGACAGAACAGCAGAAGAACTTTCCGGAATTCTATGTGACTGCACCGCAGCCGTGCCCATATTTGCCGGGCCGGCTGGAGCGTAAGCTGTTCACGCATCTCACGCACGACAAACCGCCAGCGCTCATCGACCATCTACTTAAGGGCGGCTTCCGTCGAAGTCAGAACGTCGCCTATATGCCCTACTGCGAGGGGTGCCAGTCCTGCATTTCGGTGCGCGTGCCCGTCAACGAGTTCAAGTTTTCGCGCAGCTTCAGGCGCGTGATGGATGCCAATCGGGATCTTGCCGTCAGGCGAATTCCACCGCGGCCGACCGCCGAACAATACGCGCTCTTCCGCAGCTATATCGACGCCCGTCATTCCGATGGCGGCATGGCCGACATGACGGTGCTCGATTATGCCATGATGGTGGAAGACACCATCGTCGATACGTTTCTCTCCGAATATCGCGTGCGTCCTGAATCCGGAGAGTCGCTATCGGGGCCGCTGGCGGCGGTGGCGCTTTGCGATCGGCTTTCGGACGGCATTTCGATGGTTTACAGCTTCTACGATACGAGCGTGCCGCGCCGCAGCTTGGGAACCTACATGATCCTCGAACACATCGAGTACACGCGCCAGCTTGGCTTGCCCTACCTGTACCTCGGATATTGGATCGAGGGCTCGCGCAAGATGAGCTACAAGACGCGTTTCCAGCCGCAAGAGCGGCTCACGAGCAATGGCTGGGTACGGGCCTAGCGTTTAGCGTCGAATCACGAACGCGCGATGCTGCGAATAGCAGCGTCAATGAGTGTCCGCATTACCTCTGCGGATACTGGCTGCAGACGTACTTTGCGATGCACTGTTGCAGTGTCTGGCCAGTCAGTACCAATTGGGCTTCACAGTATCGAACGCATTCCTGATAGGTGCGACGCGGTCGCGGATATTGATCGCACTTCTGCAGGATGATGCACTGCTGAAGCGTCATTTCGATTGGTTTATTGTCCCGGCAATCCTGCACGCATTCGTAATAGGTCCAGGTATTGAAGGGCTCGCCGATACTCTGGGTGCACAACATGAACCAACCGGCGCAAACGGCGCCGGCCGTGATCATACCCCGCATTCTCCCGAGTCCCCCTAAAGCTCGGTTATCCCTTTCCCCGCAATGGGATAGGAGCAACTTAACCTCGCATTTGATTTTCTCCCAACCGGTTTATCCACAAACGAGCCATTTCTCTGACGTTGTGTGGCGCCGTTCCACCATAACTGGTGCGGCTCCGAACGGAGTTTTCTACGCTGAGAACAGAGTAAACATCGGCGGTGATGCGAGGCTCGATGGCTTGCATCGCCTCGAGTGGTAGATGCTCGAGTTCGACGCCGCGGCGCTCTGCTTCTGCAACTATTCGCCCTGTGATGTGGTGGGCTTCACGGAAGGGCACGCCCAATCGCTGCACCAGCCAGTCCGCAAGATCGGTGGCTGTTGAATAGCCGCTGCTCGCGGCGCGCCGCATGGCCTCAATGTTGGGCTCCATGTCCTCGACCATTCCGGTCATGGCTGCGATGACCAGAGCGAAATTATCGAGGGCGTCGAACGTGACCTCTTTGTCCTCCTGCATGTCCTTCGAGTAGGTGAGAGGCAGCCCCTTCATTACCATCAGGAGGCTTTGAAACGCGGCGGCGATGCGTCCAACTTTTGCCCGGATCAGCTCGGCTGCATCGGGATTGCGCTTCTGCGGCATAATCGATGAGCCGGTGGTGAAGCGATCGGACAGGCGGATGAACCCGAACTGCGGCGTCATCCAGATGACGATTTCTTCTGCCAGCCGCGAAAGGTGCATTGCCGCGATGCTCGCCGCTGAAAGCGTTTCGAGGGCGAAATCGCGATCGGAAACGCTATCGAGCGAGTTGGCCGTCGGGCGGTCGAAGCCAAGCGCCCGGGCTGTCATTTCGCGATCTATCGGGAAAGACGTGCCGGCCAGAGCCGCTGCACCCAGCGGGCATTCGTTGAGCCGAGCTCGGGCATCCCGCAGGCGACCACGATCGCGCGAAAGCATCTCAACGTAGGCCAACAGGTGATGGCCGAAGGTCACGGGCTGCGCGGGCTGCAAATGCGTGAAGCCCGGCATGATCGTTTCTGCATGCACTTCCGCCTTGCGGGCCAGCGCGAGCTGCAACCCCGCGAGAGCACTGTCGAACTCATCGATCCGGTCGCGTACGTACAGGCGGAAGTCGAGCGCAACCTGATCGTTTCGCGAGCGCGCTGTGTGAAGCCGACCTGCCGGCGCGCCGATGACGTCCTTGAGGCGCGCCTCCACGTTCATATGCACGTCCTCAAGGGACCGCGAGAACTTGAAGGTTCCAGCCTCAATCTCGGCCATGATCTGGTCGAGGCCCGCCTGAATACTGGCTTCATCTTCCTTCGAGATGATGCCCTGGGCGGCAAGCATTGCCGCATGCGCCTTCGAGCCGCGTATATCTTGCGGGGCCAGAACCTTGTCGAAGTCTATGGAGGCGTTAATCTCCTCCATGATCTGGGCCGGCGACATGGAAAACCGGCCTCCCCACATCTTGTTGGCCGAGTTGTTGGCCGAATCGTTGTCCATGGATCGGGGCTCCTACGGCTTCAGTTCGCGACGCGACAATCAAAGAAGGGCCGAGTACGCGATATGCTGAACTCAGCAACCGCCAGATCTTTGCTCGTGGTTCTCGCGGCAGCGCTGATTGGATTTGGCGCGGTATACGTCACTCTAGGACGGCCTGACAACGTTAAGACGACGGCGGCGCGGACCTCAGTCTCAGGAAGCTCGGCAGCCGAGACACCGCGGCAGCTTCCGCGCGGCCCTGGCGCCAATGATTTGAGCAAGGGCCACATGGCGGCCTTCGTGTTCAAGAAGGAGCCGGAGCCGCTGCCCGATTTCAAATTCTTTGACGGTACTGGCGCTGAGCGCTCCCTCGCAGATTGGCGCGGCAAGGTCGTGCTTCTCAATCTCTGGGCCACTTGGTGCGCACCATGTCGCAAAGAAATGCCGGCACTCGACCGCTTGCAGCAGGCATTAGGCTCTGAGCATTTCGAGGTCGTCGCGCTCAGTGTGGACCGCGGTGGGGCAGAAGTGTCCAGGAAGTTTCTTGATCAGATCGATGTGAAAGCTCTCGGACTTTACGTCGATCCCACGACCAGAGCTACCTCGCAGCTCAAAGCCGTCGGCCTGCCCGTTACTATTTTGATTGACGGAGACGGGCGCGAAATCGGCCGCCTCACTGGACCCGCAGAATGGGACAGTGAGGATGCAAAGCGCCTGATCCGCGCGGTTCTGGGCGCGGGATCGTAGCCCGATTCCCCTTCAATTTTTTGAGCTTTAGAAGCTCGCCCAGGGAAGAGGCGGGATCGTCTGCACAGACATCGCCGCTGGTCGATTTATTGGTCGGGGCAGAGAAATTGGCCTTCCACTATAAGGTTATGACGATCAATGCTTGGTCGTGAGTGCTGTATGTATGACCGTTGACACCCTGTTTGCAGCGTGACAGAGTTTCAGGAACAGAAAACAAGTATCGAAAAACGAAACTTCCATCACAGCCTTGGGAGCTTCTTGGAGAGCCGCATCGCTGTGTGCGGTATTCGCCGGAAGTTGGCCCTTATTTGGGGGTGTCTTTGTCGAGGAAAGGTGTGCCTATGCGATTGCTGAGGGGAGTGGCGAGCGTAATTGCGTCGGGGGTAATGGCCATTGCGGCTGTTGGCGCCGCTCAGGCTGCCGATTTCAATTGGCGAATTCAGAGCAACTTAAATCCGGGCGAACCCGGCTACATCGCGCTCGAAGAGAAGTTCGTGAAGCTGGCCGAGGAGATGTCAGGCGGCCGGATCAAGTTTCAGGTTTTCCCCGTAGGCGCGCTTTTCCCGGTACAGGAAGGCCTGGAGGCTGTCGGCTCCGGTATGGTTGAGATGGGCGTTCTGACCGGTGGTTATTTCGCTGGAAAGATCGGGCCTATCGCCAACCTCGAGAATGGCGTCCCAGGATCGCTGCGCACGCCGATTGAACGCTACAACTTCTTCTACAAATTCGGCTTCCTCGACCTCGTCCGTGAGGCGTATGCCAAGCATGGCGTTTTCTATCTCGGTCCGCAGCTGTCTCCGCCGTGGGATATCGTCTCGAAAAAGCCGATCCGTTCGGCCGAGGATTTCAAAGGTCTGAAGATCCGCTCCTTCGGGCTCGAGGCGAAGTGGTATGAGAAGATGGGCGCCACGCCGGTGTTCATGGGCGGCGGCGATATCTATACCGGCTTGGCAACTGGTGCGATCGATGCTGCGCGTTGGGCGAGCCCGGCTGGGAACAAGAACAATTCCTACCACGAGGTTGCCAAGTACTACGTGCAGCCGTCGCCGATGCCGGTGCCGAACAACTTCTTTGCCGTCAACATGGCGGCCTGGAACCAGCTGCCTGACGATATCAAGGCTATTCTGAACGAAGCGGCCGTTGCTTCCTCGTTCGATTATATTGCGCTTAGCGCAATGGCAGACGCGAAGGCGATGCGCGAAATGCAGGCAGCGGGTGTGCAGATTTCCGTTATCCCCGAGGAGGAGTGGGTCAAAATGGAGGTCGCAGCTCGCGAGCTTTGGGAGGCCTATGCAAACGAGGACCAAATGGCCGCGAGAGGTGTCGAGCTCTTGAAGAAGTTCCTCGCCGAGTTGGGGCGCTAAGGCTAGCGCAAGAGCAGCTTCGGCCAAGTTCTCCGGAGCTGCTTCGTATTCTCATCCTCGCGAGAGCTGACATTGCCAGAGGAGGGGGCATTGCTTGAGTTTTTGATCCGCTGGATCGACCGTCTAGTTGAAACGATTGGCAAAGCCGCCTCCTTGCTTACCCTCCTCATGACTGGGCTGATCGTTCTCGAAATGATTACGAGAACGTTTTTCGGCATGTCGTGGGGTTGGGTTTACGACCTGAGTGGATGGCTATTGGCCGCCTATGTGTTCCTTGGTGGCGCGTGGACGTTGCAGCGCGGCCAGTTCGTCCGTGTCGACATTCTTTTCATGCGTTTGCCGCCGCGCGCCAAAGCGGTTGTCGACCTGACAATCAGCTCTCTTCTATTCGTTCTGTTTGCCGGCACGCTTCTGTGGTTCGGCACGCGCTTTGCGTGGCAGTCTTACATGATGAACGAAGTGTCCGCGACCGGAGCATGGCAGGCTCCGGTATTTGTTGCCAAGTCGCTCCTCCCGATCGGCGTAGTTCTGCTATCGCTCGCTTGGCTGTCACACATCCTCAAGCTGGTGCAGAACGGCCTTCGCAGCGCGGACTAAGACATGGACCCAGTGTTCGTTACCGCTCTCCTATTCGGCAGCATGTTTCTCTGCCTGGCGATCGGGGCACCGATCGCCATCGCGCTCGGGGGGCTCACCGTCGGGATGATCTACGGATTTTGGAGCCCGAATGCGCTGTCGATGCTACCGATCAAGGCTTTCTCGAGCGCATCGAGCTTCGAGTATCTGGGTATTCCGCTGTTCATCTTTATGGCAGCGATGCTGCAGCGTTCGCAGATCGCGGACGATCTGTATGAGGCTATGTACCGCTTCTTCAGCGGTGTGCGCGGTGGGTTGGCCATTGGGACGGTCGCCATTTGCACGATTTTCGCTGCCATGGCCGGTATTTCGGGAGCGGCGACCATTTCCATGGGGCTTCTGGCGCTCCCCGCAATGCTTGCTCGGAATTACCACAAGGGGATTGCGCTCGGTTGTATCGCTGCGGGCGGTTCGCTTGGCATTCTTATTCCGCCGAGCGTCACGATGATCATTTACGGGTTGGTCGCCGGCACCTCGATCGGCAAGCTTTATGCTGGCGGTATTCTCCCGGGCCTGCTCATCGCTGTTCTTTTTGCCATCTACATTTATGTACGCGGCCTGCTTCAGCCGGAAATGGTGGGTGGCTCAGCGGTTGAGCGCTTTACCTGGCGCGAAAAGCTCGTCGCGAGCAAAGGGCTCATCCTTCCGGTGCTGCTTGTCATTGGTGTGCTGGGCTCCATGCTCACCGGGTTTGCCAGTGTTTCCGAGGCCGCTGCAGTGGGCGCCCTGGGCGCGATTATCGCTGCCGGCGTGCGACGCAAGCTCAACTGGAAGGTGGTCCGTGAGGCCTGTGATGAGACGCTTCTCCTCAGTTGTCTCATCTTCTGGATCATCATTGGCGCGTCCGCCTTGTCGACCTTCTACACGGCGATGGGAGCTGCGCGTCTGATCGAGGGGATGGTTCTTGGCCTCGAGGTGAACCGCTACGTCATTCTCGTGGGGATGATGGTCATTTTGCTGCTGCTCGGGATGGTGCTGGATACAGTTGGGATTATTATGATCACTGTCCCGGTATTCGTTCCAATTATTCTGAAATTGGGCTTCGATCCAGTCTGGTTCGGCATCCTGTTTATTATCAATATGGAAATAGGTTTTCTGACACCGCCGTTTGGATACAACCTTTTTTATCTGAAGGGTGTCGTTCCTCCCAATATTTCACTCGGGGACATCTATAAGTCGGTCACGCCGTTTATTTTGCTGATGATCGTGGCGATCGGTATTTGTATCGCGTTCCCCGAGATCGTCCTGGTTCTGCCGAAAGCACTGTTTTAGAACTCACCTTTGAGTGGTCTGCAGGGCTCGCGCGAACTGGTCGGCTGCTTCCTTGAGGCCGTCAATGTAGAACGCCACGGGGTGTTGCAGCAGTCGGCTACAGGGACCTGTCACACCCACGCTGAACAGCACGCCCGCGTTCGGCAGATGGACCGGCACCGCGTAGGCCATGACGTGTTCGTCAATCTCGCGGTCGCAAATCGCGTAGCCGCGTTTCCGCGTCTTTTTCAGTTCGGCGAGAAACACGGAAACATCGGTGTTCGTATATGGTGTAAACCGCGGCAATGGCTCGCGAATGTAACGCATCACCTCTTTTTCAGGCTGAAAAGCAATAATTGCTTTCGCAGAAGCGGCGGCGTGAATCGGCAGGTCGGACCCCGGATAGACATGCAGACGATAGCCCTGGTCCGGCGTCGCGCGTGCGACAGTGCGCACATCGGTGCGCCCCAAACGTACAATGTAGCAGGTCTCTTTCAAGCGACTGGCCGCGGCGTCGCAGGCCATCTGCGCATAGCGAACGAGGCTGTCGGGTTCAAACCCGAGGTAAAGCACGCGCCAAATGCGCGGGCCTATGCGGAATTGCTTCTGTCGCCGATCTTCGGCGACAAGCGCGCCGGAATCGAGCAAGACACGCGTCAGCCGGTGAACGGTCGGTTTGGGCAGATCCGCAATCTTAGCGATATCCGTCAGCGTCAGCCCGTCGTGCGCCGCCGCCACAATCTCGATGATGCTCAAATAGCGTTCAAACGGGCTTTTGCGCTCGTCGTCCTGCAGATCTTTTTTCGGCATTTGTCCTTTCGCCCAACGACATAGGACGCCCGAGTCCGTTGACAAACAGACCGGCTCTGCGTCTATTATCGAAAATCAGAATAGAGTTTCAATAATCGAAACTCAAGTCTTTGATGCAATGCTATTCGGAAGTCGCGGACTCGGAGGCGAGAGTGAGCAACATCAGCATCGGCGTTGATGTCGGAGGAACCTTTACAGACTTTCTCATGATCGACACGGAGCGCCGCGAATTCCGGGTCGCCAAGGTTCCGACAACCGTCGACGATCGCGCCCGCGGCTTCATGCAGGGGCTGGCCGAGCTCGGAGTGGATTTCGAGGCCATCGACTGGCTGGTTCACGGCACGACGGCAGGTACTAACGCCGTTCTCGAGCGCAAGGGCGCGCGTTGCGGTCTGATTACCACTCGCGGCTTTCGGGACGTACTTGAACTTGGCCGTCGCACGCGGCCCTACGCTTACGGTCTTTCGGGTACCTTCGAGGCGCTCATTCCGCGCGAGCTGCGTCTCGAGGTGCGCGAGCGTATGGATGCCGCCGGACGGGTCGTAGAGCCGCTGAACGAAGATGACGTCCGTGCGGCGGTGAAAAAGCTGCTGGAAATGGATGTCGAGTCCGTCGTCATTCATTTCCTGCACTCTTACGCAAACGACACCCACGAAAAGCGTTGCGCTGAAATTGTCCGCAGTCTGTGGCCGAACAAGAATGTCGTTGCCGGCCATGAAATCATCCGTGAAATGCGGGAATTTGAGCGTGGCTCCACGGCCGCCATTCACGGCGCTATTCGGCCGATTGTGGCGCGCTATATCGAGCGCGTCGCCGACGAGCTCGCCAAGAAGGGTTTCCGCAAAGAATTGCTGGTGATGCAGGCCAACGGCGGCATGATGGCGGCCTCCGTGGTTGGCGAGCACGCGGTGCATACCGTGATGTCGGGGCCGGCAGGCGGTGTGCTGGCGGCCTCTGCAATCGCCAAGGCGGCTGGCTTCCCCAATATCATCACTGGCGACATGGGCGGGACCAGCTACGACGTAGCCGTGATCGTCAACGGAGAGCCGGTTATCACCGCTGAAAAGGATCTCGCCTACGGTGTGCCCCTCCGCATCCCGATGATCGACATGAGCACGGTCGGTGCGGGCGGTGGCAGCATTGCGCGCATCGACGCCGCAGGCATGTTGCGCGTCGGGCCGGAGAGCGCTGGCTCATTTCCGGGACCGATCGGCTATGGTCGCGGGGGCACAGAGCCAACGATTACGGATGCCAATCTTTTGCTAGGGCGCATCAACCCGACGTCTATCACCGGCTCGGACGCGCCGGCACCGCTCGACAAAATTGCGTCCATTCTCGAGGAAAAAATCGGTCGGCATCTCGGCCTTGATGTCGTCGCGAGCGCAGCCGCAATTCTCGACATTGCCGTAAATGAGCTCGCCGGTGCAATCCGTCTGATTTCCATTGAAAAAGGGCATAATCCGCGTGATTTTGCGCTGATGCCTTTCGGTGGCGCTGGACCTTTGCATGCGGTGGCGATTGCGCGCGAGCTGGGCATTCCCCACGTGCTAGTACCTCGTTTCCCGGGATTGACCTCTGCTCTCGGCTGCATCCTGGCCGACGTGCGGCACGATTTCGTGCAGACGGTGAACTTGCCGCTCGCCTCGCTCGATCCGAAGGAGATCGACAGTATTTTCGCGCGGCAGGTTGAAGAGGGGCGTGCGCTTCTTGCCCGCGAGAAAGTCGAGGTAAAGGAAATCGTCACTCGGCACGAGGCGGACCTTCTTTACCGCGGGCAATCGCACGTCATCCGCCTTCCCGTGGAAAGCCCAGGCTTTGATCCGCAAAAGGTCGGTGAGCGATTTGCCCAGCATTACATCGACAGGTTTGGAATTTCGCTCGCAGAGATGTCACCTATGCTGGTGAACGTCCGTACGACCGTCATTGGAGTGCGTGAGCGTATCGATCTGTCGTTGTTCCGCCCACAAGTCACGACCGACGTAAACGAGGCGCGTACTGGAAGGCGCAAGGTCTATTTCAACGGCGAGTGGGTTGAAACTGACATCTATCGCCGTGATCTTCTCCCGGCGGGAGCGCAGTTCGAGGGGCCTGCCATCGTCGAACAGATGGATGCAACGCTGGTCGTCGACCCCGGCGCGCGCTGCCGCGTCGACGACTTTGGCAATATCCTCATCGAGGTGAACGGCTTCAACGCTGCAGGTTGAGGGCTGAAGGGAAACGAAAATGGCAATGGATCCCGTACTTCTGACCGTCATCGAAAAGGGCCTGCAGCAGGTCTGCACCGAAATGGACCTCGTCCATGAGAAGACGGCATTTTCTCCCGTCATTTCGGAAGCATTTGACCGTTCAAACGGCATTTACGCGCTCGAAGATGGCTCGATGATTGCCCAGGGCGAGCTCGCCCTGCCGATTTTCATCGGTGTCATGCAGGAGACGACGCGCTCGGTCATCCAGGCGCGCAATGACCTGGACGACGGCGACGTCATCCTTGTCAACGATCCTTATTTCGGCGGCACGCACCTCATGGACGTGAAAATGGTGCGGCCGTTTTATTATCGTGGTGAGCACTGGTGCTATCTCTCGAACACAGGACACTGGCCGGACACGGGCGGCATGGTGCCTGGCGGTTTCAACAGTACGGCAACGGAAATTCATCAGGAAGGCCTGCGCATTCCGCCGGTTAAGCTTTGCCGGCGCGGGGAAATCGACAAGGAGATTTTGAGCCTTGTGCTCGCCAACATCCGCGTAGCAGACGAGCGGATTGGCGACATCAAGGCCCATCTCGGCGCGTTGGAAGCCGGCGCACGGCGGTTGACGGCATTGCTCGACCGCTACGGAAAGGAAACAGTTGAGGAGGCCATCGCGGAGTTGCGCCGCCGTTCCGAGAAAATGATGCGCGCACATATCGAGACTATTCCGGACGGCACATATTCTAGCGTTGCCTATCTGGATAGCGACGGCGTGGTGAATGAGCCGCTCGAGGTTCGTCTTGAGGTGACCGTCAAAGGTTCGGACATCACCTTCGACTTTTCGAAGTCGAGCCCCCCATGCGCCGGGCCGCTCAATTCCGTCTGGGCGACGACGCTTTCGGCCGTGTACGGCGCGATGAAGCACATCTTCCCGGATGTGCCGATGAATTCGGGTTGCTTCGCGCCAATACACGTGAAAGAGCCGCGTGGAACCTTCCTGTACGCCGAATATCCGCGCCCCGTGGCCGGCTGCGCTGCCGAGGTTTCGCAGCGGATCATGGAAGCCGTGTTCCTCGCGCTCGCCGAGGCCATTCCGGATCGATTGTTCGCTGCGCCCGCCGGCACGAGCGGAAACATCAGCATCGGCGGCTATGATCCAGAAGAGAAGCGCCATTACATCATGTATTACTTCTCCGGCGGCGGTTACGGCGGTTGGTGGAGGGGTGACGGCATCAGTAACGGCTGCTCCACGATCGGCATTTCGAAATCGCAGCCGGTTGAAATTCTCGAGCAGCGTTATCCGATAATCTTCGACGAATTCTCACTGCGCGAAGGCTCTGGTGGCGCCGGGAAGTATCGCGGCGGTTTCGGTGTCCGCTATCGGGCGCGTATCCTGCGGGGTGAGGGCAAAGCCTCTTTCCTTATGGAGCATGGGCGGTTCGGGCCGCCGGGTATACTCGGCGGCAAACCGGGAGCACCGAACGTCATCAGGATTTGCCAGGGCGGCAAAATCGTGCAGCCCGAGCATATCTCGAAGGGCGAGGGCTTCGTGCTGAAGCCGGGCGACTGGATCGAGGTCGAGACGCCTGGCGGTGGCGGCTATGGAGACCCAGCAGAGCGCGATCCTGTGCTCATCGAGCGCGACCGGATTCGGGGATACTATCCCGATCCGTCGAACCCGCCGGCTGCGGATCAGACTTGAGAGCTATGCAGTTCTCGGGAAAGCATACGTTGCAGGAGCCGGCGAGCTTCGATATCGGAAGAAGCAGGGCATCGCAGTGGTTAGGGCAAGCCCATCATGATCAATAAGCAAGTCGCGAGCGTTGCTGAGGCTGTAGCCGATATTCGGGACGGCTCAACCGTGATGATCAGCGGCTTCGGGGAGGCGGGAAGCCCGATCGAGCTCATTCATGCTCTCATCGACCAGGGCGCTCGCGACCTCGTCGTCATCAATAACAACGCTGGAAACGGCTTCGTTGGCCTTGCCGCGCTGATCGCCGCCGGGCGGGTCCGCAAGGTGATCTGCTCTTACCCACGCTCCTCGAACTCCGAGGTCTTCCAGCAACTCTACAAGGAGGGGCGCATCGAGCTCGAGCTGGTGCCGCAGGGGACGCTCGCGGAGCGCATTCGGGCCGGCGGCGCCGGCATCCCGGCATTCTATACGCCGACTGCGGCCGGCACGCCGCTGGCGGAGGGCAAGGAGGTACGGGAGTTCAACGGGCGGCCGCACGTTCTGGAATATGGGCTGACCGCTGATTTTGCGCTGGTGAAAGCCGAACGCGGAGATCGGTTCGGCAATCTGGTCTACAACAAGACGGCACGGAATTTTGGGCCGATCATGTGCATGGCGGCGAAGACGACGATCGTGCAGGTCCGTCATTTCGTTGCCGCCGGCGAAATCGACCCTGAAGTGGTCGTGACCCCCGGCATCTTCGTCGACCGTGTCGTTCACGTTCCGAACCCGGCTCAGGAGTCGAAGCTGGTGGCGGAGGGAGTGCGCTATCCATGAGCACGAAAACCGAAGCGTTGGGCCTCTCCCGGGAGGCGATGGCGTGGCGGGCTGCGCAGGACATTCCCGATGGCGCCCATGTGAACCTTGGCATCGGCATTCCTGAGATGGTGGCGCGTTTCGTGCCCGAGGGGCGCGAGGTTATCTATCACTCCGAGAACGGCGTACTGGGCTTCGGGCCACCGCCCAAGCCCGGCGAGGAAGATCCCGAGCTGATCAACGCCGGTAAGAAGCCGATCACGCTGCTGCCCGGCGCCTGCTTCTTCCATCACGCTGACAGCTTCGCCATGATCCGCGGCGGGCATCTCGACATTTCGATCCTGGGTGCCTTGCAGGTCGCGGCCAACGGTGACTTGGCGAACTGGTCGACGGGCGAAGGTGGCGTGCCCGCAGTGGGTGGCGCGATGGATCTCGTCGCGGGCGTAAAGCAGGTTTTCATCATAACCGAGCACACGACGCGGAAGGGCGAGCCGAAACTGCTGAAGCGGTGCACCTATCCGCTCACGGGCGCAGGCGTTGTTTCCCGCGTCTTCACCAACTACGGCGTGTTCGACGTGACTGACGGGCGCTTCATCATGCGCGAGATTGCTGCGGGTTTGGACGTCGAGACGGTCCGCGCAGCGACAGAAGGGCCGCTGGACATCGACCCCAATCTGAAAACGATAGAGTCTCCAGCACTCGGCTAGTCTGCCCGGCCAATTTCGAAGGTCTCCCAGGAGCGCAATGACCCTCAGCAATCATCGGTTGGAGCAGCTCGAGAAAGCGTTCTCGGGGCTCAAACAGGAATTCGCAAAACGTAATCCACTGAGCCTCAAGGCCTCTCAGGAGGCAGCGCGAGCCTTGCCCGGAGGTAACACGCGCTCCGTTCTCTTCTATGAGCCGTTCCCGCTCACGATGGTTTCGGGCCAGGGCGCCGAGGTGCGGGACCTCGATGGGCACACCTACATCGACTTTGTGGGCGAATTTTCCGCCGGCCTTTACGGGCATTCCGATCCGATTATCAAGCAGGCGATTATCGAGGCGCTCGAGTGCGGCATCGTTTTGGCAGCGCCGAATGTTCTCGAGGCCCGGCTTGCGGAGGCCGTTCAGGCGCGCTTCCCGAGCATGGAACGGCTACGTTTTTGTAATTCGGGAACCGAGGCCAATATTCTGGCGCTTGTAACCGCGCGCCAGGTTACTGGGCGGTCCAAGATCCTCGTATTCGACGGCGCCTATCACGGTGGCGTGCTGGTTTTTTCCAAGGGCGGCAATCCAATCAACATTCCTTTCGACTACGTCATCGCGCCTTACAACGATTATGAGGCGACGCGCAGCCTGATCCAGGCGCACAAGGACGATCTCGCCTGCGTCATCGTCGAGCCGATCCTCGGAGCGGCCGGTAACATTCCGGCGGAAAGAAGCTTCCTTGAAATGCTGCGTGAGGAGACGGCGAAGGTTGGTGCTCTTCTCATTTTCGATGAGGTAAAGACCTCACGTTGCGGAGCGGGCGGCATTCAGGGGCAGATCGGATTGACGCCGGATCTGACGACCCTCGGGAAATATCTCGGAGGCGGGCTGTCCTCCGGCGCATTCGGTGGCCGGGCTGACATCATGGACCGATTTGATCCGCACCGCCCCGACGCTTTCCGACACGCGGGCACCTTCAACAACAATGTCTGTTCGATGGCGGCAGGTCTCGCCGGCTTGACGCGCGTATTCACGCCGGAGCGGGCCGACGCATTCCTCGTGGAGTGTGAGGCCTTCCGTGTTCGGTTGAACGATGAAATGGTCGCGCGCAAGGTGCCTCTGCGCTTCACCGGCCAGGGCTCGCTGTTCACCATGCATCTTTCACCGAACGGAATTCGGACGGCGGCAGACGTCACGCCCACGAGCCGGCGCGTTGGGCAGTTTTTCCATATGTATGCGCTGCTCAACGGTGTAGCGATTGCCAGTCGAGGGGACTTCTACCAGTCCTTGCCGATGACGGATGCGCACCGGCAGACGCTCAGAAACGTGCTCGTATCGTTCGTCGACGAATACGCGGAGCTTCTCAAGGCGCTGGTAGATCAGGAAATTCGGGCGGCTGCCTAAGTATCAGGTACCACAGATCAGTCGCGCCGCAGTAGTCGCGTCGCAATGGGGTAGAGACCCTCCTCACCGCGGATCCAGACACTCAAGCCGTCATTCCCGAAATAGGGGAGGAAAGCGTCATCGAGGACGTTCAGGCCCCCCGTATACGCGCCAAAGGCAGGAAGGATCAGGCGCAAACCATTACCGACGAAGCATGGCCGCCGGATTGACGTGCCGTGGATGGAAATGCGCGCGGCGGGGTGCATGTGGCCCGCGATCTCGTGCGTGATGCCGCCGGGCCGTGGCTCATGCCGCAACTTGATCCCGCCAAGATCAAACTCCTCGAAACGCTGGCCACCGAATTCCTCCGGGATCGAAGGATCATGGTTGCCCGTGATCCAGATCCAGCGCCGATCCTCCTGAATAATTTTCAGGATCTGCAAATCCTCATCGCAAAGGCGTTCAGCCGCGCCGCCATCATGGAAGCTGTCACCCAAAGCGATGACGGTTTCAGATTCGAGACGGTCGATGACCTCGGCCAGGCGGAGCAACGTCTGGCGTGTATCGTAAGGCGGCAGAAACGTACCGCGACTGGCGTGGGCGGAGCCCTTTTCCAAATGCAGATCGGCGACGATGAGCGTTTTTTCGACTGGCCAGTAAAGCGCCCCCGACTGGTCCGCCAGGAATGACTTGCCACACAGCGTAATCGGCTGCGTCATAAACTCACCGAGATCGAAACGCTCCGGCTTCAGCCCCAACATCAACCCTCTTCTCCAACCGCCTCCGCAATGAGGGCTTCCGCAGCATCTCGCAGCAACCCCTCGCGCGCCGCACCGTGAACCGGCTCTCGCCCGATCTCGAGCAGGATGGGCACGGCGAGCGGCGAAACACTCGACAACGATTGATGCCTGATTCGTCCTTTTATGCGGCGAAGGAAATCGCCGAGGCGTGCGACATCCAGCAAGCCCGTTGCGGCGTCGGCCCATGCGGCTTCGAGCAGAATGTGGTTGGGGTCATGTCGCCGTAGCACGTCGTAGATGAGATCGGCGGAAAACGTAATCTGCCGGCCTGTTTTTTCGCGACCTGGATGGCGGCGTTCGATGAGGCCGGCGATAACCGCACACATGCGGAACGTGCGCTTCATCAGGTTCGATTCCGCAAGCCACGCTTCGAGGTCGTCGCCCAGCATGTCTTCGTCGAAGAGGTTCGCGAGGTTAAGTGCGCCTTGCGCAATGAGAGCTGAAAGGTCGGCCGCGGTCCAGACAGCAAGTCCGTAATCGTTGGCAACGAAGCCCAGCGGTCTGGCTCGGGCCCGCTCCAGCCTACGTGTCAGCAACATGCCAAGCGTCTGATGGGCAAGGCGACCTTCGAACGAGTAGATCACGAGGTGATGCCGCTTGCCGTGTGGGAAGGTCTCGACCAGCACTTCATCCGGCGACGGAATGACCGATCTTCTCTGTTGAATTTCAAGCCACTCAGCCACCGGCTCCGGCAAGCTGGCCCAGGATTTCGGGTCAGCCAGCATCGTGCGCACGCGCGAGGCAAGGTGTGTGGAAAGCGGAAACTTCCCGCCGGGATAGCTCGGGATTTTAGGTTCGTCGTCCGTGGCGCGTGAGACGAACACCTCTGTTTCGCGCAGGCCCTCGAATCTTACAACCTCGCCACCAAAGACGAACGTATCGCCAATGCTCAGCTCGGCGACGAACATCTCGTCGATTTCGCCAAGCACACGACCACCCATGAGCCTGGACGGATGGCCGGGCGGTCCGCGCTTGCGGCCCACCAAGCGCACGCGGAGCATCGGCGCATCGATAATTGTCCCGACGTTCATCCGGTACTGTTGTGCGAGGCGTGGATGTGCGAGGCGTAAGCGTCCATCGCCCGTGGGCTTGAGGCGAGCATAACGCTCGTAGGTGCGCAGCGCGTATCCGCCAGTTGCCACGAAGTCGACGACGCGATCGAAATCGCGGCGGCTAAGGTGGGCGTAGGGCTGCGCCGAGGTAATTTCGGAATACAGCTCGTCAGGGTTGAACGGCCCTGCCGCGGCCACACCCATGACATGCTGAGCAAGCACGTCCAACGCGCCCGTGCGCGTCAGCACCACGTCCTGCACGCCAGCCAGCGCTGCATCGCGTGCGGCCTGACATTCGAGCACCTCGAAGCGGTTCGATGGCACGAGCAGGGCCTTGGAGGGCTCATCGAGGCGGTGATTGGCGCGGCCAATGCGTTGAATAAGGCGGCTCGCGCCTTTGGGTGCGCCGACGTTGATGACAAGGTCCACATCACCCCAGTCGATGCCGAGATCGAGGGTGGAGGTCGCGACGACGGCTCGCAGACGGCCCGCAGCCATGGCCGCTTCGACCTTACGTCGCTGGGTGGCATCCAGCGACCCGTGGTGGAGCGCGATCGGCAGGTTGTCGTCGTTGATCCGCCAGAGCTCGTGGAACAACAGCTCGGCCTGCATGCGCGTGTTTACGAACAAAATCGACATGCGATGCGCCTTGATCGCGGCGTAGATGTCGTGAACCGCGTAGCGTGCGGTGTGCCCCGCCCATGGCAGAGGGTTTTCGCTTTCGAGAAGCCGGACATCCGGTTTGGCCCCGCCGCTCGTAACCACGAGATCGGCTAGGTAGATGGCGTGCTGCGGATCAGTTTGGCGCTGAAGAAACGCTCGCAACTCGGACGGTCGCGCGACCGTCGCCGACAGGCCGATCCGAATGGCGTCCGGGGCAATGGTGCCGAGACGGGCCAGGTCGAGCGCCAGCAAATCTCCGCGCTTCAAACCGACGAGCGCATGCAACTCGTCAAGCACAATCATTCGCAGATCTGCGAAAAGGTACGCCGAATCCGCGTAACTCAGGAGAAGCGCGAGCTGCTCGGGTGTGGTCAGAAGGAAGTCGGGAGGCCGGAAGCGCTGCCGTTGCCGCTTGCCCACTGAGGTGTCGCCCGTTCGGGTTTCGATGCGGACGGGCAGCTGCATCTCTTCGACTGGGGTAAGCAAATTGCGTGCGACGTCGACCGCAAGCGCCTTGAGCGGCGAAATGTAGAGGGTGTGGAGACCTGCGCCGCGACGGGGCAAGACGCCTGTTGTCAGCTCGACAAGGCTGGGAAGAAAGCCGGCAAGTGTCTTGCCCGCGCCGGTTGGGGCGATGAGAAGCGTGGACCGCCGCTCGCGCGCCTTCTCCAGCAGCGCGCGCTGATGCTCGCGCAACGTCCAGCCGCGCGAGGCAAACCAGCGAGCAAAAGGCTCTGGCAGCAATGGCTCGGCGCCGTGTCCGCCTGACACGGATGGGGCACCCGGACGCTTCCTACGCATTTCTCTTCGGGTCCAGTCTGCGGCTCCTCAGCGGTTCAGGTTCAGTCCCCGAGAGAACTATGCTAGAGGCAGCTTGCGCGCGAGGGCAGGGCGCTCCGCTGCAGCGCAACGGCTCACCACGAGGCTCCGGATCATGCAAGGCAATCAATTTTTTGGCGGCAACCCCGTCGGTGTCCTCATCCGGCTGGCACTGCTTTCAGTCGTGGTCGGGGTCGTCCTGTCGGCGCTCGATATCACGCCCTGGGATTTTCTCCACCGTCTCGACGTCATGGTGCGTCGGATCTTCGATCTGGGATTTGCCTCGCTGGAGTGGCTGCTGCAGTACTTCCTCATTGGCGCAGTAATCGTGTTCCCGATCTGGTTCATTGCACGTCTTATCGGCATGGCCCGCCGTTCCGACAAAAATTGATCAGGGCCGCCTGCGATCATGAGCGCCAATGTTTCCGAGGAGCGGCAGCCCCTCGCAAGTGCCAGGCCGATTGGTCACCGCGATGTGGTGACCATTGCTCTTCCCATCATGATCTCCAATGCGACGGTGCCGCTGATCGGCTTCGTCGATACGGTGGTGGTGGGGCAACTGGGTGAGGCCTATCTCATAGGCGGCGTGGCCGTCGGGGCGACCATCTTCAGCTATCTTTATTGGGTTTTCGGCTTTCTGCGGATGGGGACCACGGGCCTCACGGCGCAGGCCCTTGGGGCCCAGGATGGCGTCGAGATCGCGGCCAACCTTCATCGCGCGCTCCTGATCGCAGGCGCTGCCGGTCTGGCGATGATCGCTGGGCAAAGCCTCATAGCGCTCACCGCTTTCTACGTGATGGGCGCCTCGGAAGCCGTTGAGAAAGCAGCCTACACCTACTTCTCGATCCGCATCTGGGCGGCGCCTGCGGGCCTCATCAACTTTGCGCTGCTGGGCTGGTTTATCGGCATGGGGCGGGCCGGCCTCGCTTTTGTGATCCAGATATTCCTGAACGTCCTCAATATGCTGTTGGCCGTCCTGTTCGTCGTCGGCCTCGGACTCGGTGTCGCCGGCGTGGGAGCTGCCGCGCTCATCGCCGAATGGGCGGCAACGTTTCTTGGTCTCTATCTCACCTGGGCCATTCTCGCTCGGCGCGGCTACCGAGCAGATTTGAGGCAGGTACTGGACCTCGCGCGTTTGCGGCGCACGTTCCAGGTCAACACTGACATCATGATCCGAACAGCCCTGGCATTGACCGTAGTCGTCTTCTTTACGGCGCAGGGCGCACGATCGGGAGACGTGATCCTCGCCGCCAACGCCGTGCTCAATTCGATCACGATGGTGGCCATCTATTTGCTCGACGGCTTTGCGTTCGCCGCCGAAAGCCTCGTCGGTAGGGCGATTGGGGCGCGGGCGCAGCAGCGGTTCCGGGAGGCTGTTCGCCTGTCGACCATCTGGGCAGCGCTAACGGGCGCACTGCTCTCGCTCGTCATCTGGCTTGCAGGCCCCGCGATCATTGACTTCATGACCACCAGCGCGGACGTGCGCGTCGCGTCCCGCGAGTATCTGGTGTGGGCGGCGTTGCTGCCAATTGTCGGTGTCTGGTGTTATCAGCTCGATGGCATCTTCATTGGCGCGACGCGCACCGCCGACATGCGCAACATGATGTTGTTGAGCGTGCTGATCTTCTTTGCGGTCTGGGCGGTGCTGCAGCCGCTTTACGCCAATCACGGGCTGTGGGTGTCGATGCTCATCTTCAACGTCGTCCGCGCGGTGTCGCTGATGGCGCGCTTTTCGGCCTTGGAGCGAGCGGCATTCCATCCGCTCGCGCAGGCTCACTAGACGTCATCCATCGAGTGATTTTCGCGCCCATTCGTCGGCCCTACGCCCAACCAACGCCGTGTAACTGGGCGCGTTTGCACACGCGACGGCGGATACGAGGTGCTCCTTGATCTTCTCGATCAAGCCCGGGCCTTCGTAGACGAGCCCGGTATAGAGCTGAATCAGAGTCGCCCCGGCCTCGATCTTTGCCAGCGCAGCCTCAGGACTGTCGATACCACCGACGCCGATGAGCGGAATGCGACCGCCAGTGAGCTGATAAACGCGAGCGAGCATGACGGTCGAGCGGTGAAACAGCGGCCGCCCGGACAATCCTCCGGCCTGTTGCGCAATCGGTGTGTTGACTAACCCTGGCCGAGTGAGCGTGGTGTTCGAAACGGCAATGCCGTCGACGTTGTGCTTCAGCAATCGCTCGGTGATGGCGGGCAGGTCCTGTTCGGCGATGTCGGGCGCAATCTTCACAATGATCGGCACACGCCTGCCGCTGCTGCTCGAACGGTGCTCCCTTGCAGCCATTACGCGGCTGAGCAGGTCATCGAGCGCCGCCGGGGCTTGCAGATCCCGCAAGCCTGGTGTGTTGGGCGAGGAGATGTTCACGGCGAGGTAGCTCGCCACGTCGTAGAACCTTTCGATCCCCAGCACATAATCGGCCGTGCGGTCTGCGCTTTCCTTGTTCGCCCCGAGGTTGACGCCGACCACACCAACTCGCGCGCGCTGCTGCAGACGCTTGAGAACGACCTCATGGCCCGCGCTGTTGAAGCCGAGTCGATTGATGATGGCCCGTTCACTGATAAGTCGGAAAACGCGCGGCCGCGGGTTCCCGACCTGAGGGCGAGGGGTGACGCTGCCGACCTCGGCAAAGCCAAATCCAATTCGCAGAATGGCGTCAGGCACGCGCGCATCTTTGTCGAACCCGGCTGCGATGCCGATCGGATTGGGAAATTCGCAGTCCCATAGTTTGACCGACAGCCGCGGATCATCCGGCTTCCTTGCTCGTGGATAGATGCCCGCTTCCAGCGACCTGAGAGTCAGCTCGTGCGCGTTCTCCGGATCGAGTGCGAACAGCAGCGGCCGTGCCAGCTCGATGGTCGTTCTCAACATGCGTTGACCTCCTCCGGCGTGACAGGCACGCCATCAGCGCCAAGCGGTAATGGCTTGGTCCAGAGAGCGGCGTTTGTGGGAAGCGGGCCATAAAGGTGCGGGAACAGGTCTCCGCCTCGTGAAGGCTCCCACTTGAGGCCATCGCCCAGATCGCCGGCGGCAAATGCGACAAGGATCAGGTTCTTCATCCCTCGGAAATGGCGCGCAGCTGTTCCAGCCACCTGATGTCCAGCGGAGAGGTGGATGAATCCGTCACGCAAATCATCTTCAGACCCGAAGTATTTTCCTAACCGGCAGGCTTCCTGCCAGTCTGACTCGGGCAAAATCTTGTAGACGAGCACGCCTACTCGCTCGTCGCCAAAGTCGCTCACCATGGATTCCCTGATCTGAGAGCCCCTGTCAGGGCTTCAACTTATGTACAAGTGCCGAGAAATTCGGCATTTCGGCCTGTTTCTGTCGCAAAGCGGGTGTTAACGTCCTCCTTTGGATCACACAGCCGGGCGTCCCTTTCGCCCCAACGACAAGTACCCGATGTTCCCAAACCTTTTCACTGCGCCCCTTCGCATCATCGAGCTGTTCTCCGATCCCTTCCGCTACACGGTCCCACCCTATCAGCGCCGGTACTCCTGGACCACGAAGGAGGCGGGCCAGCTCCTCGATGACATTTTTCTGGCCATCGGCGATGGGTACGAGCTCGCCGAAGCTGATTATTTCTTGGGCGCCATCCTGCTCACCGACGCGGGAGCACAGGCAGAATGGCGCAACGGTCTCCCTCGTACGCCACGTACGCTGGAGATCGTCGACGGCCAGCAGAGGCTGATCACGCTGACAATCCTCATTGCCGTACTGCGAGATCTGGCGCAGCAAGACGGCCTGCCGTGGTCTGCGAAGCTGGACGGTCTCATCAATGTGACCGGGAATCCAGTGGGTGCGACGAGCCGCCTGCAGCTCCGCGGCTGCGATAACGATGTCATCGGCCTCTGTGTGGATGCGGCACAGGGCCGCCGGGCTGAGCCTGACGGCGATAGCCTCGAACCGAGCGCTGAGGCGATCCTCGAAGTGCGCGATCATTTCCTGGCAGAGCTTCAGGGTTTGTCGCCTGCGGAACGATGGAAGCTCGCCGATTACTTGCTGACGCGATGTCACGCCGTCGTCATCGTCGCGAATGACATCGACCACGGCCATCGCATGTTTTCCGTGCTCAATGATCGCGGGCGGCCGCTGGCACGCAAGGACATCATCAAGGCAGAGGTTCTGAGCGGACTGAGACCCGAAATCGCTGAGACAATGCTCGCGCTATGGAACGCGACAGAAAGGCGGCTTGGCGAGGAGTTCGACGCGTTCTTCAGTCATTTACGCGTCATTGAGGGGAAAGGCCGGCTGCCGATTATCGCCGGAATCCGTGCTGTTCGGGAACAGGCAGGTGGGAGCGAAAGGTTCATGACGAACCTTTTCCTCCCCGCGAGCGAAGCCTTCGAGATGATTTGCCGCGGTATCCACGAGGGCGCTCCGGAATCCGCGGAAATCACGCGCCGACTTCGCTATCTCAAATGGCTTGGTAGCTCGGAATGGGTGCCGCCAACGATGAAGTGGCTAACCCGCTATCGGGCAAACCCCGCGGAAATTCTGCGGTTTCTTGAGCTTATGGAGCGATTCTCCTTTGCGCTCCGCCTGCTTTGCATTGGCGCAGGCAAGCGTGCGGCACGATTTTCCGGCGTGATGTCTGCCATCGATGACGGCACTCTGTTCGATGCAGACCTATCACCCTGTAAGCTGACGGCCGACGAGCAGCGGCACATCACATACAACTTGAGAAACCTCCACGAGCGGCATCCACAGACGTGCAAACTGGTGCTTCTACGCCTTAACGACGAGCTGGCAGGCGCGCCACAGAACCTTGATCCCGCGGATTGGACTGTTGAGCATGTTCTGCCGCAAAGTCCGGGACGGAATGGACAATGGCGCCAGTGGTTTCCTGACAACGACGAGCGCGAGTACTTGACGCAGTCGCTCGGAAACCTTGTGCTCGTCCGGCGTACCCAGAACGATAAGGCCAGCAACCAGGATTTCGCCCGCAAGAAGGCGATCTACTTCAAGTACGCGCAAGGTGAGATGCCGGCGCTGACCCGAGAGGTTCAGGAAGCTGAGGTCTGGACGCCCGTCCAGGTTCGCGAACGTGAGGAGCGCTTTCTTCGCATCCTCGCCCACATTTGGCAGTTGGACTTGTCGGCGCTGCTTGACCGCAGCGGAGAGGTGAACTCGTTCACTGCCCGGCGCCGCCGGGCAGTTTCGTCGGCGTAGTCGCTAAGCTGCAGTCTCAGCCGCCAACTCGCCGGCAAGGCCTTTTCGGATCAACACCCGCGTGTTCTCAATTCCGTAAAGCTCGATGAACGAGCCGAACCGCGGCCCTTGGGACTGACCGAGCAGCACCTCGTAGATGGCACGGAACCAGTCGCGTAGCCGGTCCGCAAAGCCATTGGCCTTGCCAACCTCGTAGACGATGTTCTGCAGGTCTTCCGCGCTCGCATTCGGGGGAGCGGCGGCAAGCTCCTTTTCCAGGACTTCGAGCGCATGCCGCTCCGTGTCGTCCGGCAAGCGGTACTTCTTTGTCGGCCGAACAAAGTCACGATAATAGGCCACCGCGTACTCGGCAAGCCGGTCGAGCACGGGGTATTTCTCCGGCGTCGCATCCGGCGCGAGGCGGCGAATGAAACCCCACAACACATCCTTGTCTTCCGCGTTGGATGCGGCGACCAGGTTCAGGAGCAGGCCATAGCTGATCGGCAATTCGGCTGCCGGCGGCTCACCCGCGTGAATGTGCCATACCGGATTGTCGAGCTTCTCTTTCGGCCCTTGGTTCGGATAGGCCGCCAAGAGCTGCAGGTACTCATCGACCGTGCGCGGAATGACGTCGAAGTAGAGCCGCTTTGCCGAGCGCGGCTTCTGGAACATGAACAGCGCTAGGCTCTCCGGAGTGGCGTAGGTCAGCCACTCCTCGATGGTGAGGCCATTGCCGATCGACTTCGAGATCTTCTGGCCCTTCTCATCGAGGAACAGCTCGTAGATGAAGCCCTCGGGCGGCGTTCCGCCAAGTACGCGGCAAATCTTCGACGATAGTATCACCGAGTCTGTCAGGTCCTTGCCGGCCATCTCGTAGTCGACGCCGAGGGCGGTCCAGCGCAGAGCCCAATCCGCCTTCCACTGGCACTTTACACGGCCGCCAGTGACCGGCGTCTCGACTTTCTCACCCGTTTCCGGATCGATGTAGACGATAGTGCCCTTGTCCGGGTGCCGTTCCACCGTGGGAACTTGCAGGACGCGGCCCGTACGCGGGCAAATTGGCAGGAACGGCGAGTAGGTCGCACGCCGCTCCGGCCCGAGTGTGGGAAGGATGATCTCCTTCACCTGGTCGTACACCTCGAGCATTTTGAGCAGCGTCGCGTCGAACCGGCCGGAGCGATAGCATTCCGTCGCCGAGTAGAACTCGTAGTCGAAGCCGAACCGGTCAAGAAAAGCCCGTAGCATCGCGTTGTTGTGATGCGCGAAGCTCTCGTATTTGCCGAAGGGATCGGGAACGCTGGTCAGCGGCTTGTTGAGATGCTGTTGCAGCATCTCCTTGTTCGGCACATTGTCCGGCACCTTCCGCATGCCGTCCATGTCGTCCGAGAAGCAGATGAGGCGTGTCTTCCACTTGCCTTCAGTCAGAATTTCGAAGGCGTGACGCACCATGCTTGTGCGCGCGACCTCGCCAAACGTGCCGATGTGCGGAAGCCCCGACGGCCCATAGCCCGTCTCGAAGATCACCGTTTTCTCCGGCCCGGCTTTGAGCTTCCCGAGGCGCTGAATAACACGGCGCGCCTCCTCGAACGGCCAGGCACGAGACTGGTGAGCAGCAGCTGCGAGATCGGGGTCGATGGGTCTGGTCATGAGCGAACGTACAAGTCCGAGGCCTCGGGTTGAGATTGTTTGCGGCGCAACCTATGTGCCTGCGTTTTGGGCGTCAATCGTATGGGTCGCATTCATGTCTTCATGACGTGTGCTAATGAAGAAAAATGGATGCTTGAAAGGGGAGACCCATGACTGCTCGCCTGTCGCCGCAGGAGGCGCTCGTTTATACTATGATCACCACCTCTGCGGTGGATCGCGCCATGACCGACGACGAGTTGTCCCGGATCGGCTCCATCGTGCAGCAGCTGCCTCCGTTTCACGGCTACGACCAGGAATGGCTTGTGCGGAAAGCCCAGGAGTGCGGTGCGGCGCTAGCAAAGCCTGATGGTCTACAGAGCGTCCTTGAGCAAATTGCTGAGGCATTGCCGCAACGTCTACGGGAAACTGCCTACGTTCTGGCCGCCGAGGTTGCTGCGTCGGACCTGAAGGTAAAGCTTGAGGAAGTGCGCTTCCTCGACATGCTGGCCGAAAAACTCAATCTCGACGCGCTGGTCTGCGCAGCTCTTGAGCGGGCAGCTAAAGCGCGCCATCAAAGAATCTGACTAGAGTGTTCCTTTCTCTGGCCGATCCTACGGACAAACGAATAGACAGCTTGCCTATCATCCTCCTTCGCGCAATCGTACAACCCCTAACATCAATTTTTTGAAGGGGAGAGTAACGATGCGCCAAGGGTGGCTGACCTTGCTGGCAGCCTCATGTCTCTGCGCCGGAACGGCCTCGGCCCAGATCTCGGGAGACGTTGTCAAGATCGGCGTCTTGAACGACCAATCCGGATTGTACGCGGATTTCGGTGGCACCGGCTCGGTGATTGCGGCACGCATGGCCGTGGAGGACTTCGGCGGGAAGGTTCTCGGTAAGCCGATAGAGGTGCTTTCTGCAGACCACCAGAACAAAGTCGATATCGCCTCCAACATCGCGCGTCAGTGGATGGACGTTGAGGGCGTCGACGCGTTTGCAGATCTCACCAACTCCGCGGTCGCCCTGGCCGTTCAGAACCTGACCAAAGAGCGCGGCAAGATCGCGCTTCATTCGGGTCCGGCAACGACCCGTTTGACAAACGAGGATTGCTCACCGACGGGATTCCATTGGACTTTTGATACCTATTCGCAAGCCATTGGCAGTGCCCGCGCCATTTTGCAGGAAGGCGGCAAGGAATGGTTCCTGCTGGTTGCCGACTATGCGTTCGGCCATCAAATGGCAGCCGATTTGACCAAGGAGGTCACTGCGGGTGGGGGGAAGGTACTCGGAGAGGTTCGGCATCCCACCGGCTCAAGCGATTTTTCGTCCTTCCTCCTTCAGGCGCAAAGCTCCGGCGCGCAGATCGTTGGTCTCGCGAACGCTGGCCTGGACACGGTGAACGCCGTGAAGCAGGCCTCTGAGTTCGGATTGGCCGATAGCGGGCAGAAAATCGTCGGGCTAGTACTTGTCATCAGCGACGTACACGCGATGGGCCTTTCCGGCGCAAAGGGACTTGTGGCCACCACGGCCTATTATTGGGATCGTGACGATGCTAGCCGCGAATTCGCGAAGCGCTACGAGGAAAAAACAGGCCGCAAGCCCGGCATGGTGCAGGCGGGCGTCTATTCGTCAGTTCTGCATTATCTGAAGGCAGTCGAGGCAGCCGGCACGGACGACGGCAAGGTCGTTGCCGAGAAAATGCGCGAAATGCCGGTCGACGATTTCTTCGCTAAAGGTGCAAAGATCCGTGAAGACGGGCGTTTGATCCACGACATGTATCTCGTCGAAGTGAAGAAGCCGGAAGAGTCCAAAGGGCCGTGGGACTATTACAAGATCGTCCGTACAATCCCGGGTGATCAGGCGGCGCAACCTCTGTCCGAGAGCAAGTGCTCGCTTGTGAAGAAGTAACTGTCCAGGAAACGGCCCTTACTCCAAAAGCGAATTGGAGTGAGGGCCGTTTTTTCTTTGCTATCGCGATCAACCGAGCTTCATGACCTGAATGATCGCCGGCCCGAGAATGACAATAAAAAGCACTGGTAGGAAGAAGACGATCATTGGCACCGTCAATTTTGGGGGAAGCGCCGCGGCTTTCTTTTCGGCTTCGGACATGCGCATGTCGCGGTTCTCTTTTGCCATGACACGCAGCGCTTGACCAACAGGCGTACCGTACCGTTCAGCCTGGATGAGCGCTGTTGCGACGGCTTTTATGCCCGCAATTCCCGTTCGCTTGCCAAGGTTTTCATAAGCCTGACGCCGATCGCTCAGGTAGGACAACTCGGCGGTTGTCAGGCTGAATTCCTCTGCCAGCTCGACCGACTGATTGGCAATTTCCTTGGCAATCTTTCCGAACGCCGCCTCGATTGACATACCGGCCTGTACGCATATCAGCAACATGTCGAGAGCGTCAGGAAATGCCTCCTTGAGCGATGCCTGCCGCCTCTGGATAAGGTTTTCGAGCATAAGGTTCGGGAGGTAGAAGCCTCCAAACCCGACGCCGAGAGCGATGGCAATCTTGACGATCGGTGGATAGGTCAAGTTCGTCAGCACGACAAACATGTAGAACAGGGCAACGATCGTCAGGATGATGGGCATAACCACCCGGAAAAACATATAGGTGACGAGCGGCGCCTGCCCCCTCAAGCCTGCCATCTTGAGCTTGGCTTTGAGCTCCTCGGTTTCGAAAACGGACCGCAGATTGAGGCGGTCAACAAGCTCTTGCATGAATCCCTTGGGCGCTTGCCTCAGACGCGTGGGTGACTCTCCGCCCATCTTGAGATCGGCAATGCGGGCCGCCCGTAGCTTGTCGCGTTCCAGCGCCATGACTTTCATGCGCTGACTCATTCGATCGCGGCTGAGCAGTGGTGTAATGAGAGTCAAGACAGTAGCGAAGGCGGCCACGGCAGCAGCTGTCGTGACGATGAACTGCGGCTGCATTACCGCTTCAATGACGTCCATCATGACAGCTGCCTCTTTACGCTAGACACACCCCAAGCCGCGCTTTGATCGCAATTTAGTATTTGAAGTTAATCATTTTCTTCATGACCGCTATGCCGATGGTCATCCAGCAGGCGGCAAAAGCGAGCATGAATTGCCCGGATTTCGTTGTCCAAAGCAGCGATATGTAATCAGGCGTCGAGATATAGACCATCAGCATCACAAGGAACGGCAAAGCGCCGAGCACGGCTGCGGAAGCCTTTGCCTCTGCAGAAAGTGCTTTCACCTTCGCCTGCAGTCGCTTGCGGTCCCGCAGGACACCCGCCAGGTTGCCAAGCGCCTCAGACAAGCTACCGCCCGATTGCTGCTGAATGGCGACCACGATAGCAAAAAACTTCACTTCCGGTAGGGGAACGCGCAGCATCATTTTCTCGAAGCATTCCGAAAGCGGGACACCTACGCGCTGCTGTTCAACAAGCTCACGGAACTCCGTGCAAAGAGGTTCAGGGCTTTCCCGAGCGATAATTCCGAGGCAGTCGTTCAGGGGAAGGCCCGACTTGACGCCGCGGACGATGACGTCGATCGCGTTTGCGAATTCGTCAAGGAATTTGGCTTGTCGCCGCTTTATCAGTTTGTTGAGAATCCAGCGAGGTAAGCCGAATGTGCCGGCGAAAGCCCCGATGGCAGCTGTAATGAGAGGCACCGTCGGAAACACAAGCATCATCAAAAGGGCTGTGAGCGCTCCAGAAATCGCGCTCGCAATCCAAAAGGCGCGTGGAGAGATGTCGAGCCCCGCCTGCTGAAGTCGCAAGCGCAGTGTGGGCTTTTCCTTGGCCTTCTGACGCTCTTCTAGTTCTTTCAGGGTTTCAGCGACAGCTTTTCGTCGGTGCGATGCCTGCTCGTTTTGAGGCGTTCTCGCAAGGCGGGGCGTTTTTTGTTCTACTATGACCTGGCGGCGCTTTACAGCCTGCTTTTCTCCGGAGACATAAGGATAAAGCAGGCTGTAGGCCAGCGCCCCTATGGCGACCGCACCGAGTGCAAGCACGGCGATCTGGCTGAGATCTTCCGCAATCACGGCTACGCTCCCAGCGGGTTGCCGTTTTCATCGCCCACCTCGGCAGCGGCCAAAGCCTCGGCGAGGCGGTGCTGCTCCCCATAGTATTCTGCGCGCTCCCAGAACCGCGGCCGGGCTATGCCGGTGGAACGGTGGCGACCGATGATCTTTCCGGTTTTTGGGTCTTCGCCGAGGATTTCGAAAACCATCAAATCCTGCATGATCACGACGTCACCTTCCATGCCGACCACTTCGGTGATGTGCGTGATCTTGCGAGATCCATCGCGTAGTCGGGCTGCCTGCACGATGATGTCCACGGCGCCCGTGATCATTTCGCGGATGGTTTTCGTGGGCAGCGTAAACCCGCCCATCATGATCATCGACTCGAGACGGCTGATCGCCTCACGCGGGCTGTTTGCGTGGAGTGTACCCATCGAACCATCGTGGCCGGTATTCATGGCCTGAAGCAGGTCGAACGCTTCGGGTCCGCGAACCTCGCCGACGATGATGCGCTCGGGCCGCATACGAAGGCAGTTTCTGACGAGGTCACGCATGGTGACCTGGCCTTCACCTTCGAGGTTCGGCGGCCGTGTCTCAAGACGCACAACGTGCGGCTGCTGAAGCTGCAGCTCCGCTGAGTCCTCACAAGTAATAATCCGCTCATCGGGATCGATGCAGCTCGAAAGACAGTTGAGAAGCGTGGTTTTGCCAGAGCCCGTGCCGCCTGAGACGATGACGTTGCAGCGAACACGCCCGATGATTTCGAGAAGTGTTTTCGCTTCCGGCGAAATCGAGCCGAATTGAACGAGCTGATCCAGCTTCAGCCGGTCTTTCTTGAATTTGCGAATTGTCAGAACTGGGCCATCGATGGCCAGCGGCGGAACAATAACGTTTACGCGCGATCCATCCGGCAAGCGCGCATCGCAGATTGGGCTGGATTCATCGACGCGGCGGCCAACCTGGCTGACGATGCGTTGGCAAATGTTGAGCAGCTGCTGATTGTCTGCAAAGCGCACATTCGTGCGGACCACCTTGCCGCCGACCTCGATGTAGGTCGTCTCCGCGCCGTTGACCATGATGTCAGCGATGTCATCGCGGGCGAGCAGGGGCTCGAGGGGGCCATACCCCAAGACGTCGTTGCAGATGTCCTCAAGGAGCTCTTCTTGCTCCGCGATGGACATCACAACGTTTTTGAGCTGGATAATCTCGCTGACGATGTCTCGAATTTCTTCGCGTGCCGACGCTGGCTCCAGCTTGGCGAGCTGGGTCAGGTCGATCGTATCGATCAGCGCGTTAAAAACGGTTGTCTTGACGTCGTAGTATTCTTCCGAGTGGCGCCTTTGGGGTTCGAGCTCGAATTCCTGACGCCGCGGAGGTGCCGAAGGTGAAGGAGCTTCGGCAACAGCCGTGGCAGTTACGGCGGGCGCTGGCTGAGGCGCTGAAAACTTGCGCGATACGGCGGTACTCGAACGCTTACCAAACATACTCGTAAACTCTTATCGCTTCAGTTTCAGCTTTTCGAGCAGAGGTGCGAGCGGTGATTTTTGCTGGCGCTGCGCGAGATCCTTGCGATGGGTCAGAGCCATCGCAAGCTCTCGCAATGGCTGAACAGCTTTTGCTTTTTTGTTAAGCTCCTCGATCATCTGACCGTTATTGGCAGCCTGCCCAAAATTCTCGGCATCGAATTCGATGATCGCTGCGGGCTTCAGATCGAGGTTTTGACAGAACTCCTTGACCGAGATCTCAGGCCGCCTCGGCAGATTGACCATGTTGAGGACAAGATGGGGCGGTCCGTCATGGTGGCGGTGCTGCCGCAACAAATCCAGAAGGTTTTTGGCGTTGCGCAGATTGGCGAGATCCGGCACTGCAGTTATCACGACCTCGTCGGCACTGAGTAAAATGCGCTTGGTCCAATTAGTCCACATATGCGGCAGGTCAACAGCCGCGTAGGGAACGTTTTGGCGGACGACATCAAGAACGATATCGCAGGAATCAGGCGAAACGTCATAGTCGCGATCGAGAACAGCCGGCGCAGCAAAAATACTCAGATAATCCGAGCATTTGGTGAGCAGCCGTTCCAGTAGTACTTCGTCCAGTCGCTCAGGCGTGGCCAGAGCTTCCGCAATTCCCTGGACGGGATCTTGATTAAAATCGAGGCCTGCTGTGCCGAAAGCGAGGTCGAGATCCGCAATGACGACATCTGCTTTCAGCTGCTCGGACATGGTCCAAGCAACATTGTGGCAAATGGTCGAGGAGCCGACCCCGCCTTTCGCTCCGATGAAGGCGATAACCTGACCGATAGGGTCCGTTTCTGGATCGGTGTAAAGATTTGAGATGCTCTCCATGAGCTGAAGCGGTGAAACTGGTGCGACCAGATATTCGCTTACGCCACGCTTCAACAGCTCGCGATAAAGCACGACGTCGTTGAGGTGACCGACGACAATGACTTTGGTCCCGGCGTCGCACGTCTCTGCCAGCCGGTCGAGCTCTGTCAGCATGCCACCGCGATCGAGAGACGACTCGACAATAATCAAATTCGGCGTGGGGTTATCGGCAAAATGCGCCACCGCAGCCTGGATACCACCCATCTGAATGTTGACATGGGTCTTGGCCAGACGTCGATCCTCCACCGCGCTCTGCATCGCAGCGGCGGTCTCCGCGAACTCGCAGAAGACTTGAATTGTGATTCGGGGAATCGGCCGTGCGCGCACACGCATCGCTTCAACGGCCTCAACACCTGCCGCGAAATCCGTATCAGTGATAGGCGCATCCAGGAGTTCAGATGACGCGTGACTACTCATCATGCCCTCACTTGCCAATATCGACCTTGGCCCGCTCGTCTTCGGACTTTTTCGCGACGGTCGAATCACCCTTGATGTACTTCTGCCAGACCACGTCGCGGCGTTCTGAGCTGCGCGCCGTCTCGTTCCGTGGACCGAGAAGATCAGCGGGGTTCGAAACCATGGCCGCAAAGTTTGCTTGCGTCGCGCAGCCCAGATTGGGCACGCCGACGTTCAACGGATCTTCCGCAAGATTGCTGCCCCAATAGCCGCACTCTGGTGCCTCGGCGGTGTACCGAACGTAAGAAACGCGGATAGGTGGCTGGTGACCGCGGTCATGGTAGGTTTCAAGAGCCACCGAAGGCGCGTCAAAGCCGGCTTCGATCAGATACTCTCTTATTTCGCCGACAGCCTGCATCGAATCGACTTCGTTACCCGAGCCGGTCGGGGCATGAATAACGATTTTGCCGTTTCGAGAATCACGCGGTAGCTGACGCTCAGCAAATGCGGTGAGCTGGGCGCGTTGCTGAGGCGTGAGGCCATATGACCCTCGCGGAACCCTAAACGAAATGGTCTCGGGGTGTGCTGTGACCATGATGGGGTGCCGTTGCGTCGGATCAGTAATGGCCCAGCCAGCGACCATGGATCCCTGGTCATTGTGAATGCAGGCTGCTGCCGCTAATGCCGTAAAGGTAATTGCGGCAGTATTCATAGCGGTCCGCCGAAACGTGGCGCAGGCTGTTCTATTCTTGAAGCCCCAAACTTTCATGGATCGACTCCGCAGCCTGCTCTTATTCGACAATAAATCCGTAATCATCCTTTAAACTGCCCTGCGGCAGCGGATCGATCCTGCCGTAGATCCGGTTCAGATGACCAAGGAAATTGGCCTTCATATCCGTCGCCGGTGCAAGCCCGTCGTCTGGGCGTGCCAGCTGGTCGCGCGATACAGACCTGACAGTGTACGGCGTGACGATTATGACGAGCTCTGTTTCTTCCTTGATGAAATCGCGGCTACGGAAAAGGGTGCCCAGAACGGGGAGATTCTTGAGGCCTGGGAAACCATCAATGTTTTGACGGACCTCGTCACGAATAAGACCGGCAATCGCGAGTGAACCACCGGAAGGTAGCTCAACTGTCGATTGAGCTTCACGCGACTTCAGAGCCGGGACAGCGATGCTGTCCATAACTATCGCGCCTTCGTTAGTGAGCTCACTGACGGAAGTTTCGATCTTGAGGCTGATGCGGCCTTCGGAGAGGACTTGAGGAGTGAAGGTCAGCCGAACGCCGAATTCCTCGAATTGAATGCCGTAACCACCGTCACCGTCAGGAACGGGAATCGGAAACTTGCCGCCAGCCAAGAACTTTGCGCTCTCGCCAGATACAGCGGTCAAATTTGGTTCGGCCAATGTCTTTAGAAGGCCGTTGCGTTCAAGCGCACGAATCGTGCCTAGGACGCTATTTCGACTATTCGTCCAACCACCCACAAGACCAGAATTGCCAAAGGCATTTTCTGGTCCTTGATTATAAAGGCGGAGTTCGCCGTCTTTGATACCAGGAAGCGGCAGTGTTCCTAGTCCTCGAGCTGCCGTAAGGGGTAACGAATTTTCGGTAAGTAGGGTCGTAATGAAGTTACCCGAGTTGACGATAGCTCCGATGTTGATTCCGAGCTGCTTCAGCGCGGAGCGTTGAACCTCCGCCACCGTAACACGCAGCATGACCTGCTCTTCGCCAGCGACGGAGAGCATGTTAATGACCTTCGCGCTGTCGCGGCTGTTGCTTGAGGAACTGCTGACGATGAAGCGAGAAGCGATATCAGCGGCGCGATTGGCGTCGTCAGGATTGCGAACACTACCGGTCAGAATGACGGTTTCGTTGAGAATCTCGGTTTTGATGTTTGCGCCCGGCAGTAAGCGGTTAAGGAGAGCGTCGAGGGCCGCCGTATCGCGCTCAACCAAAACCTCCAGGGTCAGAATTTGATCGCCGTTACTGTCGAAGAAGAACGCATTGGCCTGACCGTTTGCTTTGCCGATCAGGTACACGCGGTTCGAGCTTTGCACGACGGCATCGATAATCTCAGGGTTCGAAACCACTACATCGCGCAACTCTTGCGGCAGCTCGATGAGCATGGATTTGTTGCGGCCAAGCTGGACAGCCCGGCTCTGACCTAGTTCGCTGCGCTGGATACGCAGAACCGAATTATGGCCACGCGTACGCGTTGGCGCAACCTGATCGATAGCGTAATAGCCGTTATCGCGCGCTCTTGCGTCGCTATAAGAACCTAAGACAGCGGTTGCGAAGAGCCCCGCAAATCCGAAACTCCGAAATAGCGTCCGCATGGATCAAGACCTCTGACCGGAACCCCGACTCGAGACGCAACTGACACACGCGAACTCACTCGGAAAAACGAACTCAATTGACGTAAGCGCGGGACTTTACGCCGTAACGCAGCACACTGATTGTATCGCGCTCTTTAGATTTGCTGGCAGCTAGTTGGGTGGCATCTGGGCCTGGATCGCTCGGTGTTTCTGCCGCATCAGCAATGCTGCGGAGGACAAGCGTAATTTCCCCAACGGTATTGGCGAGCGCGAGCTGTTCGGCCTGGGCCGGTGTCAGCTCAAGGGTGGCCACATTGCCCTCCGAGCCCTTCTTGCCTTCCCGAGCCTCAATGGTTTGGCCAATGGCGAGCACCCGAACGTTGCGGAAGAGGACTTCGCTGACATGCCCCTCGCCCCCCTGGGTGCGGCGAATCAGGATCACGTCGACGTGGTCATTTGGCAAAATGAGCTTTCCGGCTGCGGTCTGTTCGGAAATCTTTGTTGAGACGGCCCGCATACCGGGTGTCAGGATGGCCGCCAATACGCCGCCACCACCTGGCTTGATCAATTTTTCGTCCGTGATGGGCTCGCCAGCGAGGAGGGGCGCGCGTGCAACGGCACCTGTTAAAGCGCTAATCGCATCCGGTCGGCTGGCTCTCGTGATGAAGCTAGCTCCGACCGCTTCCTTAGGCCAATCTTGCCAGCGGAAGTTGCCCTCGTTGACGATCTGTCCAAGCGAGACTGCAGTCCTCGCAACCAGAACTTGCGCAAGTTCAACTGATTCTGTTTTTGTGACTGTGGCCGGCTTGTTCAACAGGCCCCGCATGCCCAGGAACGCCGCAAGACCGGCGCCCAGAGCCACAGCAATCCCGAGTACCTGTGAACGTCTCATACCACGTTGCCCCCAAAGAGCGGGTCTCCCTTCCGCTCAGAACCAAGTTTGAGTGATAATTCTCAATGTGCGGTTAACTGTCAGCTGGACGTGACCCAAGGTGGACAGAAACCAACGTTAGCTGGGAACACCTATCATCCAAATGGTTTGGGGGAATACAATGAGTCCTGCGCCAGCGAGCGCGATTCCGTAGGGAATCCCTTCCTTCGGGTTATGTAGCCGCATAGCCCAAGGATGCCGCACAAGCCAGACCGGTGGTAGCGTGCGACGATAGACTAGAAGCATGAATGCAAGGATTCCACCCAACATTGCCGTCCATAGCAAGAATAAGGGCATGCTTTCAAAACCCAGCCACAACGCGGCGGCAGACATCAATTTTGCGTCTCCCCCTCCTAGCCAACCGCGTGCAAACATGACGAAGCCGACGGCGAGTGTGAGCAGTCCTGCGCCGAAGTGAACGAGAAAGAATGACCAACTTGCATTCGAAGCGATGGCTGACACAAAAAAACCTACAGCTAGGCCCGTAGAAATCCAATTCGGGATCTTAAATGTTATTAAATCCATTATGCCGGCAAGAGCCATTGCGAAAGGGAATACCAAAAGTGGAGGATAAATTGCCATAGGATCCCAACGTTTCGATGGTCTTACTCACCTGGGATGTGCCACCAGAAATATGCCCGGCTCTAGCCGAGCCGGGCGACAGAGTTTGGTGCGAACGTAAGCTGGATCAATTAGTTATTCGCTTCCTCAAGCTCGCTCTGGACCTTCTCGAATGTAGCATTAAGTTGTTCACCAACGAGGCCAAGAGTGGCAATGATTGCAACCGCCAGCAAGGCAGCAATCAGCCCGTACTCGATAGCCGTCGCTCCGGACTCGTCCTTAAGGAAACGCTTGAACATATTCATATGACTCAACTCCCACTCGTGTTTGGCGCCTCCGCGCCGTGTTCTGCTGCATTTGAGCTGAACACGAGCAAAATTAGATTTGATCTCTTGCCGAGAAGTAAAAGTCGAAGCTGAACTTTGAAAAGTTTGCTCTACTTCGGCGTGTGAGGCATTAATTTCTAGTTATATTCCGCACGTTTTGATTGTAATTAGAAGTCTCCCGAATTTTGTGCGGAATATCGCCGTGTTGTCGTGGTGATAGCATCGTTAAAATGTTGTGAAACTCAACAATTCTGAAGATTTGAAAGGAAGTGCTGCGGTTTCCAGTTAGATTGCCGAGCGGCTGCCGTAGCCTTCGTGCGCCGTTTCCGAATTTTTCACGCTTCCGCGCCCTAATCCGATTGACTCAAATGATATCAGGGGGAGGCTGTGTCTTTGTATCGCGTTCAGATTGGTGCTCGCTTCACAGTGGCTTCAATTGTCGCGGGGCTGACTGCATTGACGGCATCAGCAGGCGACGCCGCGGCGGACGATCTCATCGTCAAATATGATCAGTCGCAGCTTTGGCGGCTTGAGCGGCCAATCACCGAGATCATCATCGGTAATCCCACCATCGCGGATGTCACCATTCAAAGTAACGATCTGCTCGTGGTCACCGGTAAGTCGTTCGGCATCACGAATATCATTGCGCTTGATGCTAATCGTGAAGTGGTTGCCGAGCGGCGAGTTCTCGTCCAGCGGGATGTGCAGAAGGTCGTGAATCTCCACAAGGGGGGCAAGCGAGAGAGCTACAACTGCTCACCTCAGTGCAATCCAATGACCACCATTGGCGACGATCCGGAGTACTTCGAGACGGTAGCGAAGCTTTCGGAGCGCAAAATAAAACTCTCCTCCGGCGCGGGTAGTGCAGACGCCAATTGATGCTCCTTTGGATCGGAATGCGTTTGGGGAGTGTTGGCGAGCTGGAGCTGGTAACCGCCTAGCGTCGCCCTAGGCCGAACTTCGAACGAGCCGTCGAGAGAGCGGATTATGCATTTAGGTAGCTCCGTGCGTTCGGTTTCTCAGCAACGTTCGGTTGGTCTCGCACGATCCTGGGCGCGAGATGAAAGGGGAACTACAGCCATCGAATTCGCACTGGTGGGTCTCCCGTTTTTTATGTTTCTTTTCGGCATCTTTGGTTTGGGGCTTTATTTTTTTACGACATTTTCTCTCGAAAGCGCCGTCGAGCAGGCTTCCCGCTTGATCCGCGTCGGTTTTGTGCAGGAAAGCGGGATGACGGCGGAGGAGTTCAAGCAGGAGGTGTGCAAGAGATTGCCGGCATTTGTTGATTGCGACGGCAAGATGCGTGTCAACGTGCAGAGCTATTCCGATTTCGCCTCTATAATACCCCCGGCCTGCACCGATACAGAGGGTAATCTCGTGCCGCCGCACGGCACAAGCTACAATACTGGTGGAGCGAGTGAAGTGGTGTTGGTCACGATTTGTTACGAGTGGGATATGGCTGGCCTCCTGCCCTTCTTAAAGCTAGGCAACATGCCAAGCGGCGCCGCGCTTATACAGGCTTCGGCCACGTTTCGAACGGAACCTTACGGGGACTGAGGGAAGCGGCATGAAGGGCTGGCTAGGGAATACTGCTCGGTATTTCACCTGCTACCTGCGGGACCGGCAAGGAGTGGCGGCAGTCGAATTTGCCCTGATTGTTCCGATCCTTTTTATGCTTTTTGCTGGCACCATCGAGTTCAGTCAGGCGCTGACCGTCGAACGGCGCGTGAGCCAGGTAGCGAACGCGACGGCTGATCTTGTGGCGCAGACAAAATCGATTACGACCGGCGAAGTCGCGGGCATCATGGAGATTGTTGGCCACCTTATGCGCCCCTATGATCCTCAGCGGCTGCGAGTAACGATCCTCAACGTCATCGCAAATATCAGCAGACCAAATGATACGAGGGTTTGCTGGTCGTTTGAGTACAATGGTGGCACAGCCACGTATACCGACGGAGAGCCCTATCCTCTACCCGACGACGTCGTTGAGCCGGGAGGCAGCGTTATCGTTACCGAAGTGGAATACGACTATGTGCCCATGATTTTCAGTTATTTCATTAAGTCCGCGTTTTCTCTGAAGGAGACTCATTATCTTAAGCCTCGTCTGTCGAGCTATGTACAGTACAATGGCATGACGTGCGGTTGAGCTTCAAAAAGCTCAGTTAATTACACCAAGCTGTTCGCTACCTGCTGGTGAGCAGCGTCCCGTACAAGTGTAGCAAGTCGTTTAACCACCTGGGTTTGCTCCTTCCACCGAGGAAATATCAGGATATACGTCAGTTCGATAGCTGGCTCGAAGGATCGTATGGCCATGCCAGGCTTTAGGCTGGAGCGTGCAACAAAAGCGTCAGCAACGGCGATCCCTAGGCCGCGCCCAGCAAGTTCGCAAGCTACAAGTCCATTTGGTGTCTCCAGCCGAATATTCGGCGTTGCGCCGATAGTCCGAAACGTCGCGTCAAGCCGTTGCCGCATGACTGTTCGCGGGGCGTTGGCAACTAAGGGTTGCCCTACTAGATCGGAAACATGAATTGTTTTTTTGGTCGCAAGCTCATGATCCTCGCGCATAACTGCGACGGCGCTGATCGTGACCATGGGTTCAATTTCGATAATGTCGCTGTCTAGTGGGAGAACGGTAATTCCAAGATCAAACTGTTCTTTTCCGAGCCAAAGTTCGATGTCGAGGCGAGAGCGGGCGTCGATGGATGCCGTGAAGCCTGGATATTCGGCTGTCATTCTTGCTATCGCCTCGGCAATCAACGCCTCCGTGACGTGAGGTGCCGTAAGTATGCGGACGTGTTGGCGCTGTTGGGTGCGGACGCGCTCAGCTGCGAGTTTGACTTCGTCAAGGCTGTGTAGCGCGTGCTCGACATGCGAGTAGAATGCTCGCGCTTCAGAAGTAGGAACAAGACGCCGTTTCTCGCGGTTGAAAAGCGGAAATCCAACCTCTTGTTCCAACGCAGCTAACAGACGGCTCACTTGAGGCTGCGTCTTGTGCAGTCGCTGCGCTGCCTCGTTGAGCGAACCACCCTCCATAAAGGCTCTAAGAGCCTCTAACCCCTTGATATTCAATCAAATCATCCTTGCGCATAATGCATGAACATTTGCGTAATATGAAATTGACGCATGAAGCAACGGCTTTAGGGTGTCAAGAAGGTGTGGTGTTCCGGAGGGGCCTGGATGTCGGACAGCGACGCAATGTGCTCGGCCTGGCGCAAGCCACCGTCGCGTTACTTGGAGGAGAGGCCCCCGCGCTTCCGTCTGCCTGAACGGCCTCGCTCGCTCTATCTCACGATGCGAGACGGCTGCCGCCTCGCTGCAGACATCTATTTGCCACTGGGTGAGACGCCGGTAGGCGGTTTCCCGACCATTCTTATTCTTACGCCGTACTATCGGCGTTTCGCGCTGCGCGAAGGCGCCTCTCCGACAACGGATCCGAGCCCAAATGCAGGCAAGTATCGGGATTTTTTTGTTCCGCGAGGGTACGCACTCGTCGTTGTCGATGTACGGGGTACGGGTGCGAGCTTCGGCACACGGGACTCCTTCCGGTCACCGGTTGAACGGGAGGATTACCGCGAGATTGCGGATTGGATCGTCGCCCAGCCGTGGTCGAAAGGGATCATTGGTTCAACGGGTATTTCTTACCTCGGTGCTGCGGCTTGCTTCCTTGCGAGCACTGGGCATAAAGCGGTTAAGGCAATCGCCCCGCTTTTCGCGGTGTGGAACACGTACGCCGACCATCTCTATCCTGGCGGAGTCCTGCTGAATAACTTGGCCCGGACCTACGATGAGCTGATGATCGGCCTCGATCACGATCGTCGAGATATTCTCGCGCGCCAGCCCTACTTTAGTAATCCGGACTTCGCCGGGCCTCAGCCGGTGGATGAGGACGTCGACGGGTCTCTCTGCCGCGCTGCGGTCAGGGAGCACTTGGCCAATTTTCATATGCCGGATTTCATTTCGGAATTTCAATTTGCCGATTCTCGATTGCCTTACGACGAGGCTTTCGGCGCGTTCTCGTTTAGCCCGTACCATTACGCTGAGAGCATTGACCCTGACGTAGCCATCTATTCGATTTCGGGGTGGATGGATGGCGCAGGCTTTTCCAACGGCTCCATCGCTCGCTACTTGTCCCTGCCGAACAAGAAACAGCACCTGCTTCTCGGGCCGTGGGACCACGGCGCGAGGACCAATGTTTCGCCATGGCGCAAAAGCGTCCAACCTGAGTTCAATGTCCTGGCTGAGGTGCTGCGGTTCTTTGACCACTACCTCATGGGGTTAGATACCGGCCTCCAGCACGAGTCACCGATCCATTATTTCTGTCTGCACGAAGAACAATGGCGCGAGGCGACTTCGTGGCCTCCGATCGAGGACAGCAAAATTTTTTATCTTTCAGCTAGCGGCGCTCTTAGTGCAGCTATCGGCAGTCCAGGCGAGGACATCTATCGGGTCGATTTCACAGTTGGCACCGGTTCGTTGACGCGTCACGAACGCCTCTCAGCAATCGATACCTCCGAGTACTATACTGACTGGCAGGGGCGTGATGAGCGCATGCTTTCGTATACGTCTCCGCCTCTAGAAGAAAAGGTCGAGATTGCTGGTCATCCTGTGGTCGATCTTTGGCTAAAATCGAGCGAACGCGATGCGGTTCTGCATATCTACTTGTCTGAAGTTGAGGCCGATGGCACAGTGCGTTACGTAACGGAAGGAGTTCTGCGCGCGCTACACCGAAAAGAAGCGGAGCCTCAGCGTTTCCAGAAGTGGACATGGCCTTTCCGTGATTTTTCGAGAGCGAATGCAGAGCCGCTCACACCGGGTGAGCCAGCGCGAATGCGCTTTGCTTTGCTTCCGACGGCTTGGGTCTTCCAGCGCGGTAGCAGAATTCGCATGTCAATCGCTGGCGCAGACTGTGATCATTATGTCCAGTTGCCCCACGGACGCCCTCCGGTCCTCGGCATTCAGCGCGGCGGACGTATGGCTTCGGCACTGACGCTTCCTTGGCGTCAGGGAGGGATTCAGTCCAAGACGAGAGGAAAACCATGAGAGTAAAATCGGCCCTCTGGACGATCAGTTTTGCCGTCCTCGCATCTTTCCCAGCTTTTGCGGGGAAGGACAATGATACGTTGATCTGGGCGACAGCGACCGAGATGGACACGCCCGACTTGTATTACGGAAATCAGCGCGAGGCGTTGATCACCGCGTACGCGCAGTGCGACAGTCTTCTGTACCGCGATCCTAAGACAAACGAGTATTTGCCTTTGCTCGCAACGAGTTGGAGGTGGCTGGATGATACCACGCTTGAGATGGAACTTCGCAGAGGCGTAAAGTTCCACGACGGAACAGATTTCGATGCCCAGGACGTGGCTGACACCCTGAATCACCTCGCTGCCCCCGACAGCGACATGAAGATCCGCGTGGTCGTCGACTGGATTAAGAATGTCGAGGTGGTCGACACGCACAAGATTCGCATTCACACGAAAGGGCCTACACCAGCTGCGTTTGAATACCTCTCTGGTACCTCGCCGATTTATCCATCGGGGCACTATCAAAAGGCTCCCGAAGTTCCGGGCGCTGATGGCAAAACGCGCCGCGATTGGGGCGCAGTTCTTCCAGTCTGTACCGGGCCATACAAGATTGAGAGTTACCAGCCGGGTCAGTCGCTTACGCTCGTCAAGAATCCTGACTATTTCGAGGGAAGTCCGAAAGGAAAACCCACGATCGGAAAGATCATTTATCGGACGATCAAGGATACTGAAACACAAGTCGCGGAGCTGGTGACCGGCGGTGTCGACTGGATCTGGGGCGTTCCGCCCGAGAATGCGGACATGCTGAACACGATGCCCAATATTACCGTGGTCTCCGCGCCAACCATGCGTATGTCGTTCTTGGCGCTCGACGCAGCGGGCCGCACAGGCAAAAATCCTCTGACAGACGTGCGTGTCCGGCGGGCCATTGCCCATGCGATCGACCGTGAGGCAATCGCAAAGAATCTCGTCGGTGAAGGTGCAGCTGTTCAGAAGTCGCTGTGCGTGCCGATACAATTCGGCTGCGAAACGGACGTGGTTCAATACGAGTATAATCCGGAAAAGGCAAAGCAGTTGCTCGCCGAAGCTGGGTATCCGAATGGTTTCACTGTTCAGTTTTACGCCTATCGCGATCGGCCGTATTCTGAAGCTGTTATCAATTATCTGAGGGCAGTAGGGATCAATGCGGAACTGCAGTTCCTGCAGTGGCGGGCTCTGCGTCCCCTCATTGTAGACAATAAGACGCCGATTGCACACCTGACCTTCGGCTCGAATGGAATGCTCGACGCGTCAGCTTCGACCGGCCATTATTTCCAGTTCAGTCCGGACGATTACGCCCGTGATGAAGAGGTGCGAGATTGGCTTGCCAAAGCAGAAAAGACGATGGATCCGGCAGTCCGCAAGGAGCTCTATTCGAAGGCGCTGAAGAAGATCGCCGATCAGGCGTATTACCTTCCGCTATTCATCTATGGCCGGACGTATGCCTTCACGAGCGATCTCGACTATCCTCTGACTGATGACGAGATGGCACACTTCTACATGGCCAAGTGGAAATAGCTCAGAACGGGTGCGGGAATAACCCCGCACCCCACCGAGGGATATGACGTATTTTATCCTCAAGCGTATTTGCGTGACGTTTCTGGTGATCGCTGTTACTTCGGTGGTCGCCTTTTTGCTTGTCCATTTGTCGGGCGACCCCGCTGCGGCAATGGCTGGGGAGGGTGCTACCGAGAGTGACATTGCTGCCGTCAGACAGCTCTATGGTTTCGACCGGCCATTGATAGTCCAATATTTTGATTGGATTGGCCGTGTGCTGCAGGGCGAGTTCGGCCGCTCTTATTATTTGCGTATGGATGTCGCCGATGTCCTTGCCGATCATATGCCAGTGACAGCAACTCTTGGCGTGCTGGCACTCAGCTTCGCGCTACTTCTCTCGATCCCGTTAGGTGTTCTCGCGGCGCTCTACCCCAATACGTTGATCGATCGCATAGCGCTTTGGCTAGCTGTTGCAGGTCAGGCGCTGCCCTCATTCGTGTTCGCTTTAGGGCTCATGTACATATTTGGCGTCTATTTCCGACTGCTGCCGATTTCAGGCGGCGCTACATGGGCCCACTTCATCATGCCTGCTATTGCGCTGGGTTACTATGCAACTCCTGCTATAATGCGGTTGACGCGTTCGGGCATGATGGACGTGCTGCAATCCGATCATGTTCGCACGGCTCGCGCCTATGGCCTCGCCCCTTGGCGCGTCGTTGTTCGGCACGGACTTCGGCATGCGATTATTCCGGTCGTGTCACTCGCTGCCGTCCAGCTCGGGTTCATGCTTGGAGGCTCGATCGTCATTGAGACGATTTTTTCATTGAAGGGCCTTGGGTATCTGGCTTGGGAGTCCATTCAGCGTGCGGATATCGAGGTGATCCAGGCGATTCTGTTGGTCATTGCCACAGCTTATGCCTTTCTTACCCTTCTTGCTGACTTGCTGAACGCGGTTCTCGATCCGCGCATTCGGATGTCCTGAGTGCAATGACAGTCGCAGCTAATTCCGCAGCACCGACGATTGACCGCTCCATGTCGCCGGGCCGAGTGGCCCTGCGGCGCGCGCTCCGGCATGGCAGCTTTTGGGTTGGCGGGTTCATCCTCCTCGCGATTACGATTGCAGCGATTCTGGCTCCGGTGCTCACCCATCATGATCCGACGGCACAGGATCTGGCGCGGCGATTTCTGCCACCCATTTGGGCTGACAAGGGTTCCTGGGAGCATATTCTAGGAACCGATAACCTTGGGCGGGATTATCTGGCGCGGCTCCTCTACGGCGCTCGCATCTCCCTCATTATCGGATCGTTCACCGTACTTATTTCCGGGGTCATCGGCACGGCGCTCGGCGTGGCTGCCGGTTACTGGGGCGGTTGGGTTGATCTCATCATCAACTTCGTGGTGACCATCCGTCTGACGCTTCCGGTCGTGCTCGTCGCATTGGTGGTCGTCGCCCTGATTGGAAGCTCCCTTTCCCTGATGATTGTCGTCATCGGGCTATTGTTGTGGGATCGCTTTGCCATTGTGGTTCGAAGTGCGACTCAACAGGTGGCGCAGCGCGAATTCATCATAGCCGCGCGGACGATCGGCAGCTCGACAAGCCGTATCTTGCTGAAGGAAATTCTCCCCAACATCACCGGCCCATTGATTGTAGTTGCTTCGATCGAGTTCGCGCACGCGATTTTGCTTGAGGCTGCTTTGTCGTTCCTGGGACTCGGTGTGCAGCCTCCTGAGGTGTCCTGGGGATTGATGGTTTCGGAGGCTAAGACGCAGCTCTTATTCCGTCCGTGGATGGTCGCCATTCCAGGCGCTGCGCTCGTGGCACTTATTTTCGCAATCAATCTCATCGGTGACGCCATCCGGGACGTGACGACGCCTGAGGGAAGAGCGTGAGATGCGTGGCGAACCGATCCTAGAGGTTAAGGGGCTGCAGGTTGAAATTCCCGTAGAAGGCGCAGTTTTACGGCCAGTTCGGGGCGTCGACCTTAGCGTATCTCGCGGCGAGACTGTCGCGGTGGTCGGTGAGTCAGGTTGTGGCAAGAGCCTCACGGCGCTCGCCATCATGGGACTCTTGCCGCGGGCCGCACGATATACGTGCGAACGCATTACGCTCAAGGGCGAGGCCCTCACCAATGCATCACCACGCAGATGGCGGCAGCTGAGAGGCGATCGGATCGCGATGATTTTCCAGGATCCGATGACCGCGCTCGATCCCTGCTACCGCATCGGCGATCAGATGCGTGAGATCCTGCAGCAACATCGCCGGATTTCGAGTCAGGCTGCGCGCGAGAGGTCGCTCGAGCTCTTGCGTAAGGTCGGCATTCCGTCGCCAGAAGAGCGGCTTTCTCAATTTCCCCATCAGCTTTCCGGTGGTTTGCGCCAGCGAGTGATGATCGCCATGGCTCTGCTCTGCGAGCCGGAACTGATCATTGCCGATGAGCCAACTACAGCGCTCGACGTGACGATCCAGGCGCAAATTCTGCGCCTTCTGCGCGAAATCCAGCGCGACACTGGTATTGGCCTCATCCTCATCACACATGATCTTGGCGTCGTCGCAGGCATGGCGGACCGGATCGTGGTGATGTACGGCGGTGAGGTCGTCGAAGTCGGTGCCTGCGATGATGTCCTCAGCCGTCCTCTGCACCCTTACACGGAAGGCCTGATGCGCTCCATTCCGGTGCCGGGTCAGACGAAGCGCGGCGATCTACTTGGCTTTATTCCCGGAATTGTGCCTCGCCAGGTCGGTGAGCGCACGCGATGCGGGTTCATAGATCGCTGCCCTTATGCCGTCGAAAGTTGTGCAACGGGCCCTGTGCCTCTGAGCGCGGTTGGCAATGGGCGTGAGGTCCGTTGTGCTATTCCTGCGGAAAAACGCGATCCTCAAGCGTGGAATCGGTTGGCGGAGGCATCATGACAAATGATGTCCTGATCATGCGGGGGGTCACACGGGAATACGCCGTCGGGGGACCATTCGCGAAGAAAAAAACGCTCAAAGCCTTGCGTGGCATTGATCTCACCGTCTCTCGCGGGCAGACGCTCGGGCTCGTCGGTGAATCCGGTTGCGGCAAGTCGACTTTGGCGAAAATTTTGCTCGGCGTCGAAGAGCCAACAGCAGGAATCGTGTTGGTCGATGGACGCCCCCTAAATTCCTACGACCGGCTGGAGCGTGCAAAGCTCATTCAGCCGGTGTTTCAGGATCCTTATTCCTCGCTCAATCCACGTATGACCGTGGAGGCCATCATTTCGGCGCCGTTGGCGGTTCGGGGAGTGGGGACGCGTGTTTCACGCCGCAAACGGGTCGAGGAGCTCGCTGCAGAGGTTGGTCTTCCTCGTCATCTCGTCGATGCCTATCCCAGTCAGCTTTCAGGCGGGCAGCGGCAGCGTGTAGCGATCGCGCGAGCGCTCATCGGCGAGCCGAAGATCCTGATTTGCGACGAGCCAACGTCCGCTTTGGACGTTTCGGTTCAGTCGCAAATCCTGAATCTCCTGCATCGATTGAAGCAGGAACTCAATCTGACCATGATCCTCATTAGCCATAATCTGGCCGTCGTGCATCATCTGGCAGACGAAGTTGCCGTCATGTACCTCGGCCAGATCGTGGAACGTGGCCCCAGCGAAGAAATTTTCGAGCGGCCGCATCACCCGTACACTGATGCTCTATTGAAGGCCGTGCTGATCCCGAGGCCAGGATCGCGATTGCCGGATCTCGGATTGCAGGCCGAATTTCCCAGCCCCGTCAATCCTCCATCCGGATGTGCTTTCCATCCGCGTTGTCCATATGCACAAGCCGACTGTTCGCGCATAGCGCCAGCTACACGCGGCGAGCGGCGCAGCTATCGCTGCCATTATCCGCTGAATTTGGCTGAAGCATCTCTGACATCTGCAGCTTCCTGACTGAGAGTTATCAATGTCTTCTCACATCGATTTGATTGTACGAGAGCAATGCCTCTTTGCCGACGGCCATGAGTTCGGAGATGCAGGCGCGTACGAGCGGCTGTCGGGAACCGTGGTTTTCCGTGTCGATCCCAAGGCTGAGGCGCAGCAGGGCGTGGTCGACATAGAGTTTGCCCCCACTGACGAAGATGGGCTGGTTCGGTTTGAAGCCGATTTCTGCATACTTAAACCAGTCGACCTAAGCAGGGGCAATCGGAGGCTTTTCTTCGATTATGGCAATCGGGGGAATAAGCGCGCGCTGCAGTTTTTCAATGATGCGCCACCTTCGAATGATCCGCGAACGCTCGCCGATGCTGGAAATGGCTTTCTTATGCGGCGCGGTTACACGATTGCGTGGCTCGGGTGGCAGGGAGACCTGTTGCCCGGCGATGGCCGGATGCTGCTGAAAGTTCCCGTAGCGACGGATAATGGTAAGCCCATTACGGGCATTGCAAGAACGGAATTTATCGCCGTTGAGCCAGGAACGAAAGTCTTCCCGCTGAGCTCTTTGATTTCCACCCGCAGCAATCCGACAGCATCGCTAGACACGAGGACGGCACGACTGACACGCCGCCGTTATGCCTTGAGCCAGCGCGAAGAGATTCCATCGGATCAGTGGTTCTTCGCCCGGCTAGATCAAGGCTCCGGCGTCGATAATCAGGGCCTGGAGCGCGCCGTCGTACCGTCCGACAGCCACATCTATCTCCCGTCGGGCTTCGAGCCAGGCTGGATTTACGAGCTAGTCTATCGGGCCAAGAACCCACTCGTGCTCGGCCTTGGCCACGTTGCTGTTCGGAACTTCATCAGCTTTTTGAAATACGGAGCTGAGACGAGTTCAGGAATGCCTAATCCCCTAAGGGACGGCCCAACTCGGATCGAGTACGCTTATGCCTGGGGCCGGTCTCAAACAGGGCGCTGTATTCGCGATTTCATCTACCTCGGCTTCAATGCGGATGAAGAAGGCAGGCGTGTTTTCGATGGCGTGATGCCCCACGTGGCGGGCGCGGGCAAGATGTGGATGAACCATCGGTTCGCGAACGTCGTTCTGCTACCGGGTCAAGAACATGAAAACCATTTAAGCCCGGTCGATCGGTTTCCCTTCTCATACGCTATTTCCACCGATCATTTCACTGGTCGTACGGATGGCATTCTGAAGAGACCAGAAACGGATCCGAAGGTCATCCACACGGATACGGCGTGCGAATATTGGCATCGTCGCGCGTCCCTTGTGCACACAGACACTCGGGGTAACGACCTCCCACAGCCGGACAATGTGCGGATTTATTTCTGGGCTAGCTCACAGCATTTCGCGGCACCCAACGTTGCCGCTCCGGCCAAAGGTCTTGCGCAGACCTATTTCAATGTCGTGGCCACCACGATGTTTTTCCGCGCTTGTCTCGATCTGTTAGACGATTGGGTGAGCAAGGGGATTGAGCCACCTCCAAGTCGGATTCCTCGTCGCGCTGATGGTACACTGGTTGATATCGAGGAGTGGCGGAAAATGTTTCCGCGCATTCCAGGTATCGCCACGCCGCGGGGGCCAAGTCGACTGGAACGGCTGGATTTTGGCCCCGACATCGACAGGGGCATCATCACCAAGGAGCCGCCGGATATCGTGCCAGGGGAGGAGTATCCTGTGCTCGTGCCTGCCGTCGATGAGGATGGCAATGATGTTGCGGGTGTGCGTGCTCCAATGGTGCAGGTACCGCTGGGAACCTACACAGGCTGGAGTCTGAGACGCAGGGAATTCGGTCACGGCGCCATGGTTGGTATTACGGGCAGCTATATTCCGTTTCCGGATACAGAGGATGAACGAATGCAACTCGGTGATCCACGGCGTTCAATCCTGGCACGCTATGGATCGCCGGAGGGGTATGTTGAGGCGATCCGCAAAGCTGCTTTGTCGCTCGTAGAGGAAGGCTTTATGCTCGAAGAGGACGTAGAGCGGGCCGTGGCCGAAGCCAGGAACTGGGGACGGCCGCGCCACGATGTGCGTCTTTAATGGCGCCCCAACTCGACTGCGTAAGATGGGAAGCAGGAGGATCCTGGAATGGCGCAGAGCGGGATGGTTGTTTGCCCTCAGCCAGAAGCAGCCGAGACCGGAATTGAAATCCTAAAAGCCGGCGGCAATGCAGTTGATGCCGCCATCGCCTGCGCGATGGCGCAGACGGTTGTCGATCCGCTCATGTGCGGAATTGCCGGTTTCGGGAGCATGGCAATCTACATCCCAGAGCGCGGCGTCCACGAGTATATCGATTTCCATGCTCCCGCTCCGCTTGCAGCTAGTCCCGAAATGTGGGCGCACCTCATCAGAGGTGAAACGCGCGACGGCTTCGGCTTCATTCTCGAAGGGCGCGTGAACGAGCTCGGTTATCAGTCGATCTGTGTTCCCGCCGCATTGAGAGCGTTCGAACGGGCACACCGGACTTATGGTCGATTGCCGTGGAGTGCCATTCTTGAGGGGGCAATACGGTGGGCAGAGGAAGGTTTCTTCGTCAGGCCTGCGATGTACACCTTTTTCCTCGAAGACGGGAAAATGGGGCGGGCCGCAACGGCGGAAAGGCTGACGTACACTGCAGCGGGCCGCACCCTCTATTGTGCGCCAGACGGAAGTCCGAAGCGAATTGGGGAGATAATTCGCAATCCAGATTATGCGCAGACATTGCGCAAAATATCGGAAGAAGGAGCGGAGGCTTTTTACACTGGCGAGATCGCCGATCGAATGATCAGCGATATCCAGGCCCACGGGGGGCTGCTGTCAAGACAGGACCTCGAGCGCTATCAGCCGCGGTATGTGAAGCCGCTTGTCGGGACTTATCGCGGGCGCAGAATTTCAACAAATCGTCCGCCTGGCGGCGGGGTCATGCTTCTCGAAATGCTGAACATTCTCGAGAATTTCGATCTCGCAAGCCTGGGGCACAATTCGCCAGAATACATCCGGGTTGTCACGGAAGCAATGAAGCGGGCGACCATCGACAAAGATCGCTACGTTGGTGATCCGGACTTCTTCGACGTCCCGCTGGATCGTCTAACCAGCAAGGCTTACGCTGCGACCTTAGCTGACGAGATACGCCGCGGGGAAAAAGCGCGTGTGCCGCGGTTGCAAGGGCCCGATCCGGCACCGCAGAACACGACGCACATTTCCGTCGTCGACAGCGAGCGCAATTGCGTGGCGATGACCCATTCTCTGGGAATGCCATCGGGTGTGATCACCGACGGGCTTGGCTTTTTCTACAACGGCTGCATGGGGGTTTTCGATCCGCGCCCGGGGCGCGCGGGAAGCATCGCGCCTGGGAAGTCCCGCTTCAGCGCCATGTGCCCAACGATCGTCTTCGAAGACGATCACCCGAGTCTTGTTCTCGGCGCACCTGGCGGAACCCAAATCGTCATGGGCGTATTACAGACCATTCTCAATGTGATCGACTTTGGAATGTCGATTCAGGAGGCCGTTGCCGCTCCACGGTTCTCGTCGACTGGAAATCCTATAGATGTTTCAAATCGCATTCCGCGATACGTAACGCGTGCCCTAGAAGCCGACGGGTACGAGGTCATACGCAATCCGTATGGTTATACGATTGGCTGGGTTCACGCGATCAAAATCCATCCGGCTCGCCTTGAAGGAGGCGCGGATCCTGGCAGAGACGGGGTCGCGTACGGTATTTGATCAAAGAAAAAAGTGGTCTTCCCGGAGGAAAGACTGGGCGTCAGTGTTTTGGGATAGCGTTTGAGAAACGCGCTATCGAGAAAGGAGCTATCGGCAAGTTTGTCGAGCCGGTGGTGATAAGTTCAGCCATTAAAGCTCCGACGCCGGGTCCAAGCTGAAAGCCGTGCGCCGAGAATCCGAATTGGTGATAAACGCCTTCGGCCGTAGAGCTGGGGCCAATGACTGGGATGTCGTCAGGCATGCGTGCCTCTATCCCGGCCCAGGCGCGAACGATCGTCGCCTGCCGCATAATCGGGAAGAGGTCCCACACCGTACGGGCACTTTCTCTGAGCTTGGTCCAGTCTAGCTCCGTGTAATTCGTATCAGGATAGGCGCGGCCCAGATGGCCGCCACCGATCAGTACTGTACCGTTATTGAATTGTTTGAACGACAGTTTGCGGCCGCGCAGTATCACGACGGGACGAATGAAGTGCGGCATGCGGGAGGTGATCATCAGCATAGGCGCGATAACCTCGAGCGGAACAGGCTCTCCGAACATCGCCGCAATTCTGCCAGCCCAAGCTCCCGCAGCATTGACGATAACTGGTGCCTCGAAAGTGTCTGCTGTCGTCGAGACGCGCCATGCCGCACCTTGGCGTGTAAATCCCGTTACCGAGACGCCTTCTACGACCTTCGCGCCGAGTTGAATTGCTTTGCGTCGGAATGCCTGCGTCGCTCGAAACGGGTTTGCGGCGCCGTCGCGACGGGAAACGACCCCGCCGGGACAGCTGTCGGATACAGCGGGGACGAGCTTTTTCAGCTCGACGCGATCGATCAGTTCCTCATGGGTGAAGCCCATTGCCCGCAATTCGTCCACGCGAGCGCGGAAGCTTTCGAGCTCGGCCTCGGTTTCTGCAACCAGCACCTGTCCTTCGGAAGTAAAGCCGCAGTCGTCCCCCACGAGATCCTCGATCCGCTCCCACAGCTCCATCGAAGCGACGGATAGGGGGACTTCCGCAAAGTGGCGGGCGAGTTGTCGGACGCCACCTGCATTGACACCGGAGGCGTGACGGCCAGCGTGATCCTTTTCGATTACGACTGGCTTAAGACCGCGCATTGCCAAATGCAAAGCCGTCGAACACCCATGGATTCCAGCACCAATGACGATGACATCGGCTGTGTGGCTCATCCGCGTACAACCGCCTTTACTGCTGTTTCGGATTGAGGCATCGCAGCGATTTCGGCCAGTTGAATAGGCTTGATTGGCGGCCGCAACCGATAATAGCCCACCTGCTGCGGAGAAACGTTTCTTTCGGCAGCGATCATTTCCGTAGCGGTCAAGCCGCACAGGCGGCCCTGACAGGGCCCCATGCCGCAGCGAAGAAAAGATTTCAGCTGGTTCGGACCCTCGCAGCCAAGCGCGACCATTTCCCGGATTTGCCCAGCGGTAACCTCTTCGCAGCGGCAGACGAGCGTCTCGTTCTTCTCGGGAATTCGGAAGTGCTTCGGCGGCTGGTAAAGCGTATCAAGGAAAGCGCGCCCGGCCTGCGCTTTTGCCAGCGCTTGAAGAAGAATCTGCTCGGCGGGAAGATGGCTGAGCGCCTCGGGTTTAAGAGCCTTCACCGCGGCATAAGCGGCGAGGCGCCCTCGTTCGGCAGCTGCAAGCGCGCCGCTTATTCCAGCACCGTCACCGGCGATAGCAATGCCAGGAACGGAGCTGTTTCCATACTGATCCAAAACCGGGACCCAGCAAAGCTGCAATTCATCCCACCGATGGTCGATGCCGATCGACATCGCGAGATTGACGTTAGGAACGACGCCCTGATGCAGCAAGAGGAGGTCCGCTGCCATGCGCGTTGCGGGTTGACTTCCCGTGGCGAATAGCACCTCCGCCAATTTGTCCTTGCCCTGGGCCTCGAGCTTTGTGACGCCTTTAATGACCCGTGTTTTCCGCCGAACTTCGGTGAGAAGGCGCAGGCCTTTCGCAAAGTAGGGAGACAGCAGAAAGCCAGGCAACTGGCGCAATGCGCGAACGTAGTTTTCAAGCGGTGTCGTATCGAGGATCGCGGTAATGTCGCCGCCAGCACGAAGGATTTGGGCGGCAAGGAGCCACAAGAGCGGGCCAGTGCCAGCGAGAATGACCCGACCGGATGGCACCAGACCCGATGCTTTCAGCAACGTTTGAGCACCGCCTGCCGTCATAACGCCAGGAAGCGTCCAGCCCGGGATCGGGAAGGGGCGTTCCTGCGCGCCTGTTGCAAGAATTATCCAACGTGCGTTGATGAGATGCGTTTGACCGCCTTGGGAAACGTTGATTTCAAGGGCGCGCGAAATACTCCAAACGGTTGCGCCCGAAACAAGCTGAGCGCCACTCGACTGGAATTCTTGAATGAGCTTTTGACCGTCCCAATAATCCTCTCCGAGAATTTCTTCTCGGCGGACCGGGGTCGTCGTAATAGCGCGATAAATTTGACCGCCGGGGGCCGGATTCTCATCCAGAACAATTGTAGTAAGGCCAGCCTTGGCTGCCGTGGCTCCCGCCGCGAGCCCGGCAGGTCCCGCACCGACCACGGCGACGTCGTATGTATTTTCAAACACGGGTGCTCCATTCACCGGTGTGCCTCCCGTTTGCCGTGTTGCGTTTCGATGCGCATTCCCTCTCGAACCGGAATAAGGCAGCCTTGGCGGTTGCCGACGCCATCCACGGTCACTAGGCATTCGAAACACACGCCCATCATGCAATAAGGCGCTCGTGGGGCTCCACTCACCGTGGACGCGCGATATGGATGGACGCCGGCGGCGAGCAAGGCTGCCGCGACGGTGTCCCCAGCGCGAACCTGCACGTCTGCACCATCGATGCTAACGGTGACCGTGGCGGCACTTGTTTCAGGCAGCCTTCGAAACATGGAACCTCCGCGCACTGAATGCGCCGACCACTTCGGCATCGAGGCGACCGGCGGCGATCATTGGAGCTAGCGTCAAAGCGTGATTGGCCGCAAGGGTGACGCCCGAGTGGCAACACGCCACGAATGCCCCAGGGCACGTCTCCGACTGGTCGTAAATGGGAAAACCGTCGGCCGTCATAACGCGCACACCTGCCCACATGCGTACGACATTGAGACGGCCGAGCAGGGGGAACATGCGAATAGCGCGCGACGCCATAACGGCACTGATCGACAAATTCAGGCCATCTGGGGTCGTCCCTTCCTCCTTGCTGTCGCCAATCATAACAGTGCCTTCATCAGTTTGCCGGATGGTGACGACGGGGTGGCGCAGAAAAGGCATAACACGCTCGGTCACCATAATTTGCCCGCGCTCGGGGCGCATGGGAGCTTCCAGTCCCACCATCGGCGCGAGACGCATATTCGCGTTTCCTGCGGCGAGAACGACTTTCCCCGCGTGAACTTCACCAGCCGAAGTCGAAAGACGAAATGCACGATTTTTGTAGGTGATGGCTTCAACCCGGTGGCTCGCCAGGTATTTGCCACCGTACTTCGCAGTCGCCTTGAGCAGCACTCGATACAATCGCAGCGAATTGCAGTGACCATCCAGCTCGCAATAGCTCCCGCCGACTACATCTGGCCCGATTTCGGGCAGCATAGATGCGACTTTCGAGCGATCGAGAATTTCGACGCGGTAGGGGAAATCTGGCGATTGGCTTTGGAGCTGATCAATATAGGCAGCCCGCCTCTCGAGCTCTTCCTCGGAAAGCGCGAGATGGAACCCTCCGGGACGTTGGAACGCCGTATCGAGGCCGGTCTCTTCGCGCAGAAGGGCCGAAAAGTCGGCCCACGAGTTGGATGAACGGACGGTCCAGTGCGCATAAGGCGTGTAGCCGAACCCTTTGCTCTGGACCCAGACGAGGGCAAAATTTGCTCGCGATGCGCGGATGGCTGCATCGCTGTCATCAAGCAGCGCCACACGTTGCCCGAGGCGCGCAAGACCATATCCGATTGCCGCACCCACAAGCCCACCGCCTACGACGGCGATGTCGTATTCCTTGAAAGACGGGATCAAGTCTATCTCTCCTCCCGGCCGCGGCTAACCAAAAGGCGCTCGAGCCCATAAATGCGGTCAAGCAGCACGAGGGCAACAGCCGTGATCGCGATGACACTCGCCGAGACCGACGTCACCAACGGATCAATATTGTCCTGAATGTAGAGGAACATGCGAACGGGCAGCGTTTCAGTGCCAGGCGCGGAGACAAACACCGTCATCGTCACTTCGTCAAAGGAGTTGATGAAGGCAAGAGCCCAGCCGCTCGCCAACCCCGGCACAATCAAAGGCAGCGTGATACGCCGAACCAAAGTGGCCTCCGATGCGCCGAGCGATATCGCTGCTTGCTCGATGCTGCGGTCAAAACCTGTGGCGGACGCTAAGGTCAACCGCAAGGCAAACGGTAACACGAGCACGATGTGAGAAAGGACGAGTGCGGTTAGCGTTCCTCCAAGCCCGATTTGGGTGAAGAACCGCAGCAATGCGATGCCGAGCACGACGTGCGGGATCATAAGCGGCGACATCAGCAAAGCCGTTAAGGCCTCGCGACCGGCAAACTCATAACGCGCAATCGCGAGGGATGCCGGCACCGAGAAGCCGACGGCAATGGCTGACGACAGAGCTCCAAGCCACACACTGCGCCAGAAAGCAGTGATGAATTCAGGATAGTCTCCAATGGCGCGAAACCAGCGAAGCGAAAAGCGCTCTGTCGGAAACGAGAGATATCCTTCCGGTGTGAAGGCCACCACGCAAACGACGAAAATCGGTGCCACCATGAAGGTGACGAATAACGTGTGATAGATGAGGGCCAGCCAGCCGTTTCGGCTCATCGCATCATCTCTCCGTAGCGGCGCTCCACGAGGCGATTGCTAACGACAATAATCAGAACCAGGGCAACCAGCAGGAGTGTCGCAACAGCTGCGCCGAGTGGCCAATTCAGAGTATTGAGAAACTCATCGTAGGCGAGCGTCGCAGCAACCTTAAGCCGTCGCCCACCGATGATGGCAGGTGTGGCGAAGGCGCTGGCTGCCAGCGCAAAAACGATAATGGCTCCGGATAGAATGCCGGGAATGACTTGAGGTAGCACAACGCGACGGAGAATTGTGAACTGGCTCGCGCCGAGAGAGGCCGCTGCGTTCTCAATCTCAGGATCGAGCCGCTGCAACGAGGCCCAGACCGCCAAGACCATATAGGGCATCAGAACGTGCGTCAGCGCTACGATTATCCCGGTTTCTGTGAACATGAACGGGATGGGTGAGGAAATCAGACCGAGGCTCATCAGCGCCTTGTTCACCACCCCTGAGTTGCCGCCAAAGAGCAATGCCCAGCCCAGCGTGCGTGCAACAACGGAAATCAGGAGGGGACCAAGGATGATGAGCAAGAAAATGCCACGCCACGGGCTGCGCATGCGGTTCAGGATATAAGCCTCCGGCGCGCCGAACAGTGCCGTCAGAACTGTAACGGCAAGCGCAATCCGAAAAGTGCGCGCGAACATTTCGTGGAAGTAGCTGTCGGACCAGATCTCTTGCCAGTTCTTGAGAATGAAGACTGGCTCGATGCCTTTGAATTGCCCCCAATCATGGAATGACAGGAGCACCGTCATAACAATAGGGATGAGAACGATCGAGACGAACAGCAGAAATGCAGGCAAACTGAGCAGATAGGGAGCCAGGCTCGTGCGACTGCTGTCTATCTTGGCTGCAGCAGAACTCATGCCGTAGCTCCTCCAGCTGGACGCACTCCCATGTCGGACGGGCCCCACGTGAGACCGACGACCTCGCCTTCTGCCGGTATTTTCTCTCCTGAATTTTGCCGAATAACCGTAATCAGGCCATTTGCAGTATCAACTTGATAGAGCCAGTGGTTGCCTTGGAATATTCTGGTCTTAACTGTCCCCGAGAGTGCGCTGTTACCCGGATCTGCGAACCCGACTTTCTCAGGGCGAATGGAGAGGACAACGCGGCCTTTGTAGTGAGCTGGAATCGGCCAGCGCGCGGTGCCGAGAGTTACCTCACCACCTCCCGGAGCCACATCAGCTTCGATCTGGTTTGTCTTACCGAGAAAGTTGGCGACGAAGGGGGTGGCTGGTCGTTCGTAGGTCTCGTGGGGAGGGCCGATCTGTTCGACCCGCCCTTGGTTCATGACCACGATCCGATCCGAAAGGGCCATAGCTTCGGCCTGATCATGCGTTACGAGAATAGTCGTTGTACCAACGGTACGCTGGATCTGGCGCAGCTCGATCTGCATGTCTTCGCGAAGCTTGGCATCGAGATTTGAGAGAGGCTCGTCCAGCAGCAGGATCTGTGGCCGGATGACCAACGCGCGCGCGAGGGCAACGCGCTGTTGTTGGCCACCGGACATTTTTCTCGGGTAGCGGTCCGCCAATGCCGACAACCCAACCAGCTCCAGCGCTTCCGCCACGCGTTTGTGGCGTTCCTCACGTTCGATCCCCTGCATTTCGAGGCCGAATGCGACATTTTCCGCCGCTGTCATGTGAGGAAACAGAGCGTAGCTTTGGAAAACGATTCCGAGGCCACGCCGATTGGGCTTGATGGCGAGCAAGTCTCGGCCTTCAAGAGTAATTGCGCCTGATGTCGGCCGGACGAAGCCGGCAATCATCTGGAGGGTGGTCGTCTTTCCACAGCCTGAAGGTCCGAGCAGGGATATGAACTCACCCTTCTCGACCGCGAGAGACACATTATCGACCGCAACTTGCGAACCGAAATGCTTGGTCAATCGGTCTAGAACGAGAAAGGGCATCATTTACGGCTAATCGCAACGTTTCTCTACGATGGTTTGGCCCTCGCAACACTGTGCGAGGGCCTCAATACCATGGCCTTGAGCGCTTATCGCTCAACTTCGCGGTTCCACCGTTTGGTCCATTCCTCACGATTGGCGTTGATCGTGTCCCAATCCGGATTGATCAAAGCCGCGGCGCGTTCGCCGATAGGAGCCATCTTGCCGAGATCTGCCGGCACCTCGACTTTCTTGTTCACGGGTCCATATCCGTAGTCACGCAACAGCACGAGCTGCAAATTCGGCTCGAGCATGGCTTTGATGAACTCGGACGCCAGCGGCGACTTGTTCGGCTTCGCAATAGGGCAGGCCGAGGCGAGAAGCGTTACAGCTCCTTCCTTGGGGTAGACGAAATCGACTGGAAAGCCGGTGTTGGCGAAGGACTGCACGCGCCCGCTGCCCCAAACTGCTATCGTTGCCTGGCCGGACTGGAACAGCTCGGTCATTTTCCCGGGGGAAGGCTCGTAGACGAGCACGTTGGGGTTAATCTCCTCCTTCATAACTTTGAAACCGGGTTCAATGTTCTTTTCTCCGCCGCCGTTGAGGCGCGCAAACATCATCAGCGTATAGAGCCCGTAAGTATTGTTTATCGGCGGGATTACGAGCTGCTGCTTGTATTTCGGATCCTTCAGATCATTCCAGCTGGTCGGCGGGGCCCAGCCTCTCTCCTGGAATACTTTGGTATTGTACATCAGGCCGGTAGCAACAAGCCCGATGCCAACGGCTTTGTCGTCTTTGTAGCGAGCGCTGTCATAAATGTCGTCCGCGGGCAGCCCATCGATTTTATCACAGAAGCCGAGCTGAATGGCCATATACATCGGGCCATCGTCGACGATAGCTACATCTATGACCTGGTTGCCTTTTTGCGCCTGGAGCTTCGCCAGAGTATCGGTCGAATTTCCTGCGACGTACTCGACTTTTACATTATGCTTCTTTTCAAATTCAGGAATAATTTCCTTGCGCAACGTTTGCTCGAATGAGCCTCCGTAGCCAGCGACTGTAAGCGTTTGCTGTGCGGCGCTTTCAAAAGTACTCAGGGATATTGCCAACCCTGCAGCGGTAACAAGTCGAACAAGCCTCATTGTACCCTCCAAGCGAGAGCCGCCGGGCGATGCGGTTGCTGGGGCGCCCGCAGGTAGCTTCGATCCATATTGGCATAACGTCAAGCCTCAATACTTGGGCGCGACATGCAAAAATGTTATGCTCCATAAAATCATACTTTCACGATAACAGATCCGGGGAAAACGCAATCACGAGGAGGGGAAGTTTGCAGATCAATCCTCGTCAGGTCGAAGCCTTTCGCCTTGTCATGTTGCGAGGCTCGGTCACGATCGCGGCTAAGGAGCTACAAATCAGCCAGCCTGCAGTGAGCCGGCTTCTGCGGGATTTCGAGTATCGCGTGGGGATTCCGCTTTTCGATAGGCGGGGCAATCAGCTTGTTCCGACGCCTGAGGCAACTCTCTTGCATGCCGAGGTTGAGCGAAGTTTTACCGGGCTGCGCGATATTGCCAGGTACGCCCAGGAAATCAAAAAGCATCGCGTGGGATCCCTGCGGGTCGCCGCTCTTCCCGCGATGGCAATGGGATTTATTCCGCACTTGGTGGGGAAGTTCATACGCGATCGTGAGTTAAGGAACGTATACGTGCACGGAATGCCCTCAAACCTCGTATTGGAGGCCGTGGCATCAGGGCAGACCGAAGTAGGCTTCGCGGCTGCTCCCTATGGGCGGCCTGGTCTGAAAACAGAGCCGCTGAGGGCCCGAGCCGTGGCGGTCCTTCCTCAAGGGCATAGACTGGCGGCAAAGAAAGTCATTGGCCCACATGACATCGCGGGCGAGAGGGTGATCGAGCTCGATGATGGTTCTATCTTTGGAACTCAGACGAAAGCTGCTTTGGCAGGGGTGCCTCGCCAGGTCGTGGTTTCGACACCGCTTGCCGGGATAGCCTGTAGCCTCGTCATATCCGGAGCCGGTTTAGCGATTGTTGATCCATTTTCGGCCAATGACTTTGAAGAGCGCGGTATTGTTGTTCGGCCGTTCCGCCCCGCCATTGACACGCGAATTATGACGATTACGTCGTCACTCGCGAAACTTTCGCAGATCGCCGAAGAGTTCATCGCGCGGGTACGGGACCAAGCGGCCGAGCTTGATCGCAGATACGAAAAGGCAACGGCGAGATAGAGTTCGCGAGAGGGAGCTGAGTACGTCTGTTACGATATTCGCTTTCAGAAAGAGCTGTCCATCCTTCGCAAATTTCCTTTTGCTGCCACAGTCCTGTTCACGGATATCGAGTTCGTTCGTGAAAAGGGTAGGTGAGTATGTGGGCGTTCCTCGTGTTCGGCTTCCTTTGGGCGGTTGGCCTGACGTTTTCGGCTGCTCCAGGCGCTGCCGAGCCGACAAGGCTTTCCGGCGAGAAGATCAAGACGACATTTGCCGGGGCCGTGCTCGAGCTGGACACGCCATTAGGCACGAAGGTGCCCATTCGCTTCACCAAAGACGGGATGATGAACGGTGATGCCGGCGCGCTGGGCGCCTATCTCGGTGCCGATCGGGACCGCGGACGATGGTGGGTTTCAGGTGACCACCTTTGCATGAAGTGGTTCAAGTGGTTCGAGGCTGCCGTAAATTGCTTCAGCCTGCAGTTGCGCGGAAATCGCGTTTACTGGCAGGAGCAGGGGGGCCGAAGCGGCACCGCCACGATCGCTTTCCGGCCGAAAGAAGAGCCGCAACCGCGGCCTGTAGTTGCGTCAGTGCTGAGCGCACCTGAGCGCGTTGAACCCGCGCCCAAGCGAACAGATGCTACGCCAAAGCACGTTGGTGCTCCCCACAAGGAACCGAGGTCGGTACAGGTAGCGGCCCCGGCAACGTCGGTCGAACGGGCGCCCGTGCATGCCCCCCAGCCTGCGGCCTCTGCTGAGAAGCCCGTTTCACCTGCCGCAGAGGCCCGGCAGCCTGCGCCAGCAATGCGGATTGCTAAAGCAGCCGATGGGGAGTCGGCGGCGCAAACAGGGATCCAGAAGATTCGTCAGTCGGCCAAGCCCGCCGCGATTCCGCCCTTGCCTGTGAGAGCAGCGGCGGCTCTTGCAGTTCCGCAGCCCGTGCCTGTCAGAAGGGCATTTAGGGTGATTCGAGTGGCCACAAACGATGTCCTCAATGTGAGGAGCGGGCCTTCGGAGTATCACACAGCCGTTGGCGCCATTGAGCCCGACGGCCGCGGCATAGATATCATTGGGCCATGCCGCGGTCGCTGGTGTCCTATCCGGTATGGGCGGATGAGCGGATGGGTGAACTCTTACTACCTAGCCCCAGAATGGGCCGCGTCTCCGCTTTTGATAGGTGCGCGCTAGATCAGCATTTCCCCGCGCTCAGCACAGGACTTCGGCAAGCTCCGCAAAGTTGGAAACGATCAGGTCCGGCTTGTGCGGAGTTTCTCCAAACGGGCGCTTGCGGCGGTCGACGAAGGCCGTACGCATCCCGTAGGATTTCGCCCCGATGCAGTCGAATGCATGATTGGCGACAAAGAGACAGCTCGACCGATCAAGCCCAATCAGCTCCTCGGCCTTCGCGTAAGTTTTCCAGTGCGGCTTGAAGTAGCCGGCCTCCTGAACAGAGATCACAAGGTCGAAAGGAAAACCAATGTGCGGCTTGGCCGCTTCCAACATGTCGCGGTCGCCGTTTGAGAGAATGACAAGCTTGTACCCGGCGCCGCGCAGCTTGTGTAGCGCATCGACCACGTCGGGAAATGGCTTGAGCTTTTCGATTTCTGAAACCAGCCAACGAACCTCATCTTGAGTGTACGTTATCCCGCAGCGGTCCATCACATAGGACACAGATCGATGCCCGATCTCGCGGTAAGGCGTGTGCCCGCGGTCGCAGAGCGCGTCGATCATGGAATTTTCGAAATGCGTGCGCCGCCACCAGGTAACGAACCTGTGCGGTTCGCCTTTCCAGCCTTTTTTCTCGAGAAAGGGGGCGGCAATCTCCGTCAGCCCCTTCTGCATGTCGACGATTGTTCCGTACTGGTCGAAAACAAGGGCTTTGATTTCGCGCTTCAGAATTTCTGGGCGTTCCATGCTTCTTGTTTCTCGTGGAAGTCTCTAGAAGTTACTGATTGCGGAGTGAGCATCCACGTGGGGAGCGCACAGCGCAACGATGCTATGTGCTCCCTGCGCGCATAGCAGGGATGATCTGAAAAGCGTTCTGAGTGTTCAGTGGGTCTAGAGCGTCTCCGCGCTGAACGTATCGCAGGCCTGCATATCTCCGCTCTCGAAGCCGCGACGGAACCAGCGGACACGCTGGGCGGACGTGCCATGCGTGAAGGCGTCGGGAACGACGCGTCCCGTCATCTGCCGCTGGAGGGTGTCATCTCCGATCCGGCTTGCTGCGTTAAGCCCTTCCTCGATGTCGCCTGGCTCGAGCCGATTGTTTTGCTGGTCCGTCAGCCTGGCCCAAACGCCGGCGAGACAGTCGGCCTGCAATTCCATCCGCACTTGCACCTGGTTGCCCTCGCGTTCAGGCAGGCGAGCCCTTAACTGCTGGACCTTTTCGCTAATGCCAAGAAGGGTTTGCACGTGGTGGCCCACTTCATGGGCCAAGACGTAGGCTTGTGCGAAGTCGCCCGGCGCTTTGAAACGGCGGGCAAGCTCATCGAAAAACGAAAGGTCGATGTAAACCTTGCGGTCCAACGGACAGTAGAACGGCCCGACCTGAGCTGCTCCTAACCCGCAATCTGTTTCGACGGCGCCCGTAAAGAGCACGAGCTTCGGCTCCTGATAAGTGAGGCCAGCACGCGAGAAGACAGCAAACCAGACATCCTCCGTATCGGCGAGAACACGGCTGACAAAGCGCTTGATCTCGTCGTCCGTTCGGCTTGCGGACTGCTCACCGCGGCCGGGCAGCTCGATGCCCTGCCGATCCCACGGCTGGCCCGGTTGTCCGCCGCGGGGCAACTGGATCTCACGCCCGAAGTCAGGAAGACCGCCGGGGCCTTGAAGTAGTTCGAGCGGGTTGATGCCGAACAGCAGCATCAGCGCGCCAAGAATGATTAGTGTCGTGAGGCTCAGCCCGCCGCCACGGCGCCCGACAGGAATGCGAATCTGGGGACCACCTCCGGGGAATGGAAAACCCTGCGCGGGCCGTCCGCGGCGGTCCTCGACGTTCCTGCTCTCGCGATCGTCTTCTCCGTAGCGCATTGCGCCCTCCGCATATTCCGCCCCGGCGAGCACTCGATGTTGAGCACGATATTTTGCAGTAAACAAGCATTCCTTGAAGGTGTTTCATGCAACCATGCCCAGCGGTAAACATCACTCCCTGCCATAACAGCTTTGACACCGGCACAGTTGCGGAGCACTA
>Ga0207768_100122_pt1 | contig 86182 bp, 73 predicted proteins | sample CeladaPassaB1F01_FD_187478 | JGI IMG/M metagenome (GOLD analysis project Ga0207768, IMG submission 187478) | Cellulose-adapted microbial communities from the Joint BioEnergy Institute, USA - Passage B1F01 (SPAdes) (version 2) | ecosystem: Engineered > Bioreactor > Continuous culture >...
CTTTCCTAAAGGACACGATTTCGCCATTGTTACAGACGAGGAGCTTGCGAGGGCTGTTCGCCTCATCAACAACCGCCCTCGAAAATGCCTGAACTGGAAATCTGCTTACGAAGCATTCATGGATGAGCTGTCGCATTTAGCTTGACAATCCGTCATGCGAAAAAACATGGAAATAACAACAGCAAAAGCGCGCGGTGGTGGCTGTTTGGTCGAACGGTATGGTATAATCTAACAATAAAGAAGCGGAAGTTCCAAAAGAGGTTCATGGAAGGCCGGGAAATGGTGGCGCGACTTTTCGCAACCCCCATAACAAGCCGGGGCGCTGAACGGCATCCCGTTTTGCGTCGCCACTTCATCGCAAAGCGGTTGAAGCGCTTACACCGGTCGCTCACGGAACCGACGGGATGAAGTTCATGGAGGGATGATGCGTTGAGAAGCCGCTTGATGGCGTTCCTGCCGATCCTGTTGGCGGTCGTCCTGACGGCCTGCGGGTTGGAAGGAATCGTGCCCCGGCCAGACTCCGGCACGGAAGGAACAGAAGGAATCAAGCCCCGATCCGACACGGGCAAACTGGATGGAATCGCGCTCCGGACCGTCCCCGACACGGGCAAAACGTTCACCGGCACGCTGCGGGTCGGCGTGCACAGCAAGCAGTGGATGAAAGATCCTTATCCTCCCGATGGAAAATGGTATGAACCCTATCATCCGATGAAAACCCGATCCAAAGCATTCATGGAGCGGTATCCGGGCGTGATGATCGAGTTTGTCGACGTCGATTACGACAAAAATTTCAAGCAGCTCCTTCAGGATCCGTCGCAGATGCCGGATGTGATGGAGCTGACCGTGAACGAGGCGCGGCTGCCGATGAGGGATCACCTCATCAGCCTGGCCGACCATGTCGAGGACATGGAAGGTTGGCAAGGGGACTACATGAAGCTCATCGAGTTTGCCGAGTTTGACGGCGAACCGTATTTGCTGCCCCTCACGAGCAATCCGGTCATGACGTTCTATATCGTCGACATTTTTGACAATTTCGGAATCGAGAAGCCCAGGGAAGGATGGACCTGGGACGATTTTGTCCGCATCAGCCGGCAGCTCATCGACGCGGGATTCTCCGTATGGCCGGGGCCGTTCGTGAACGAAATCGAGCCGATCATCAACGCGTTCGGGGGCCGGTATACCGATGAACGGGGCCGGTTTGTCGGCGCAATGGACAGTCCGGATACGGTGAATGCGTTCGTGTGGTATGCGGAGATGTTTAGCGCGGTCACCACGCCCGATCAATGGCCGAATCCGGTCGTCTTCGAGAAGCGCGCCCTGACGATCGACCGGGCGACACGGGTCGCTCAGGATTACTTGCGTGTGGCCGTCGCGCCGATCCCCGACGCTGCGGACGGCCGGCGGTACAACAATTCGCTGATGACCGGCCTGGCCATCACGAAGCATTCCAGGCAGCCCGAGCTGGCCTGGGAATACATCAAATTCATGCTGGGCGAATCAAGCGAAGAAGCCATCGACGCCGTCGTGGATTACACGTTCGGGGACACCGTCACCTTTGCGGCGTTCGGCCGAAAACCGGAGACCCTGGAAGAATTGAAGCAGTGGATGCGGCACGAGATCACGATTTCGCCCCCCGCCTCGTTCGATTTCGCCTGGACGGATCAATACCGCCCCAGTTCGACGCCGTTTCGACCCTTCAAGCAATATTACGAATACGTGGACGCGGGTTTTGCCCAGACCGATCTGAGCCTGTGGGCGAAGGAAGTCGAGTCCTACGCGGAGGTGTTTGCCGGAACGGATGCAAGCGGCGGTTCAGGCGGAGGAACGACGGAATGAAGAGAGGAGACAACGCATGCTGAAAAAAATCATCCCCCTGATGCTTCTGGCGGCGTGTCTGGCGGCGGGATGTCAGACGAAGTCGGCGGTCCAGCCCGCGCCCGAGCCCGCGATCGCGACCGCTGAGGAGGAGCAGACGCGGTTCACGGGCACGCTGCGGGTCGGCCGGCACGCGTATCAATGGAAGAGCAAGCCCTACGTGCCGGGCGCCTACAGCTGGGCCGACCAGACCCTGCAGGAGCGCACGCAGCAGTTCATGGAGAAGCATCCGGGCGTGGAGATCGAATTCATCGATGTGGCGTACGACCGGAATTTCGAGACGGTGTTCACGGATCCGGACATCAAGCCGGACATCATCGAGCTGACCGCGTTCGAAGCCCGGTTGGTCAGGGACCGGCTCGAGGACCTGACGCCGCGGATCGAAGCGGAGACGGGCTGGCAGGGCGATTACCTGAACATGATCGATCTCGCGAGGGTGGACGGCGACGCGGTCCTGCTGCCGATCACGAGCAATCCGCTGGTGGTGTTCTACAAGCCGTATGAATTCAGGGCGGCCGGGGTGCCGGAGCCGGAAGACGGCTGGACGCTGGAAACGTTCGCGGAGATCGGCAGGCTGATGGACCGGGCCGGCCACACGCCCGGTCCGGCGTCGAGGCTGCAGGATATCGAACCGTTCATCTTCGCGTTCGGCGGCCGGTTCACGGACGACGACGGCCGCCTGGCCGGCGCGTTCGACAGCGAGGAGACGGTGCAGGCGTTCATCCGCTACGGGGAACTGCTGGGCTCCATGACCGACAGCGGCCTGCCTCCTTACGGGTCGGGCGCGCTCTACATCGACCGGGCGGCGGGGTACAGCGCCACGAACAAGGAAAACGCCGTCGCGCCGCTGCCCGTCATGCCGGACGGAAAGCGCCGAAACAACGCGCTCATGACCGGGTATGCCATCCTGAAGGATTCCCGCCAGCAGGAGCTCGCCTGGGAATACATGCGCTTCCTGCTCGGGGAGACCGATGATGAAGCATTGGACAACATCGTGATGTACACGATGGAGAGAAGCGGCGAGACCCTCAATTTCCGGCAGGGTCAGGAGGAACCGCCGGTGTTCGGGGACACGCTGCGATGGATGAAGCACGAAATCGCGCATTCGCCGCCCGCCGTGTTCGATCTGGTCTGGTATGCCGAGTTCCGGTTCGGGCTGGAGCCGAAACGCGAGATCTCCCAATTGCACGGCTACGCCGACCCCGGGACGGCCCGGGCCGACATCCCCGTGTGGGCAGCGGAGCTGCAATCGTATATCGACACGCTGAAGGCGCCGTGACGGGGAGTCGGAAGAGAAGGCGCCTGCGGATAGGCGCGATGACGGCGACGGCGCTGCCGTTCGCCGTCATGCCGCGCCCGGCGGCCTGCCGATCCGCGGCTGCGCGGAAACCGGAATCATGGCTCCCTTGATCCGGGACGGTCGGGTTGAGACGGTGTGTGGCGTTCCCGTGAAGCAAAAATTGAGAAAAAATTAAAAAATCTTCTTGTCAAGCAAAAAGGGTTTAAGTAAAATGCAGGTGGATTAAGCGCTTTCCCAACTTTCAGCTAGCCATTGGATCGTTTTTCTGGTTTTTTTATTGAGTGTGGGTTAAGCGCTTACCTTTTCGTCTCCATACGCGGGCGCGAAGGACGCGTTCAAAGATTTCGGCGTGGACGGCAAGGTGCTCGGTCCTCCGTCGGAAGCGCACATCATCGAACAGGTCAACCTGATGGAAGACATTCTGACGGAGAAGCCGCACGCGCTCGTCACGGCGCCGACCCAACCGTCGACGGCGATTCCGGTCTTCGAGAAATACAAGGCCGCCGGCATCCCGGTGCTGCTGGTCGACACCGACGCGAGCTGGCCGGATCAGACGACGTTCATCGGCACCGACAACCTGACCGCGGGCCGGAAGGGCGGCGAGCTGCTCGCGTCCATGCTGCAACCGGGCGACAAGGTCGCGCTGATCGCCGGCGCGCTGGGCAATCCGGCGACCGATGAACGGATCAAGGGCGCGCGGGAAGCGCTGGAAGCGGCGGGCATGAACGTGGTCGCCGAACAACCGGCGGACAGCGACAAAGCGAAAGCGATGTCGGTCATGGAAAACATCCTGCAAACCCATCCGGATCTGAAGGGCGTCTTCTCCGCGAACGACGACATGGCCGTCGGCGCGCTCCGCGCGGCCGAAGCGAAGGGCCTGAACATCCCGATCATCGGCACGGACGGCACGATCGAAGCCGTCGAGCTGATCATCGGGGGCAAGCTGGCCGGTTCCGTCGCGCAAATGCCGTACGACATGGGCTACAAGGGTGTGGAATACGCGCTGAAGGTGATCAACGGCGAAACGATCGACAAGCGCATCGACAGCGGCGTCGATCTGATCACGAAGGAAAACGCGGAAGAAAAGCTCGAATTCCTGAAGAGCATCTCCGGATAACGCCGGTTTTCTTCCGACGCCGGACGCGTGGCAGGCGCCGGAGGCGGCAAGCGCCGGCCGGGCCCTGGCGGCATCGCGGGACGGGGAGTGCGCCTTGTCTTGGTATGGGAATGGCGGTAGAATTATAAGATGGTAAATTTGCGATCATGGATTAAGCGCTTACCTCGCATTGCGCCATACATCCGCCATTGACTGTGCAAGATTCGGAAGGAGAATCGCATGAAACCGACCATCTACGATGTCGCCAGGGCGGCCGGCGTCTCCATCGCCACGGTGTCGAAAGTGATCAACAACACGGGACGGATCAGCGACAAGACCCGCAAGAAGGTCAACAAGGTGATGGAGGAGCTGCGCTACCAGCCGAGCATGGTGGCTTCCGCCCTGACCGGGAAACGGATGAACACCATCGGCCTCCTGATCAAGGATCTGGCCAACCCGTTCTTCGCCGAGGTGGCGAGGGCGGTGGAAGACCGCGGGCAGGAGCTCGGCTTCAGCGTGGTCATGTGCAGCACGGACAACGACTCGGACAAGGAAGCGGGCTACATCGCGCTGCTCAAGCAGAAGAAGGTGGACGGGATCATCGTGGCGGCCGGCTTCCGGAACGACACCATGCTGAAGGAATTAATCCGCGAGAATTTTCCGGTGGCGCTCATCTCGCAGGAAATTCCGGAACTGGCGATCGACAGCGTCTCGGTCGACGATTACCAGGGCGGCTATCAGGTGACCGATCACCTGATCTCCCTGGGGCACCGCCACATCGCGATGATCGCCGAGGACGGACGAAGCAGCTTCGGCCGGATCCGCGGCTATCGCCAGGCGCTCGAGGACGCCGGCATTCCGTTCGACGAATCGAGGCTCATCCGGTGCGAGGCTTCGGTGGAGGAGGGCTACCGCAACGGCGGTTATTTCCTTGATTCGCTGAAGCCGCTCACGGCCATTTTCGCGTCCAACGACCTGCTGGCGGTCGGGGTGATGAAGGCGGCGCGCGAGCGCGGCATCCGGATTCCTGACGATCTGTCCGTCGTCGGGTTCGACAACACGATCCTGGCCGCCTTCGTCGATCCCCCGCTCACCTCCGTCGCCCAGCCGATCCAGGACATGGGCCGGCAGGTGGTGGACTGTCTGGTGCAGCGGATTGAAGGAGAGCACAAGCTGAAACAGAGGGTGGTGTTGCTGCCGGAACTCGTGATTCGCAAGTCCACCGGCCCGGCAAAGGCAGACTAACGGGAATTGGGCGGATGTGTGATGAGACTTTCCATCGGGAACAGGCTTTTGCTGTCCTTTTTTCTGATCGTCGTCGCCTTCATGGCGATTTGTTTTCTCTTCTGCTACGGACTCGCGTGGACGAACCGGACGTACGCCGATCTCGTCGAGCGCGTCGGCGCGATCCTGAACAACGCCCGCGGCATCCAGTCCCTGATCGCCCAGCAGAACAGCAATGTCAGCGCCTGGCTGCTCACGAGCGACATCGCCTACAAAGACGACCAGCAGCGGATCAACGAAGAGATTCACGCCCTGATCGAAGAAACGGGACGCCTGATCACGCAGGAGGACGACAAGCGCAATCTCGACCATCTGCTGACGTACAACCGGAGTTACGTGGAGATCCTGGACCGGGTGTACGCGACGGCGGACGCCGACCGGGAGACGGCCGTCCGGGAAGTCAAGACGAAGGTCATCCCCTTCGGCGAGGTCATGATCGATCTGTCCCGGCAGATCGCCGACAGCCAGGAGCGGTACATCCGGGAGGAGATCGGCAGGATCAACGCCTTCGCGGGCGCGCTGAAAATCGTCTCCATTGCCTCCGCCGTCGCCGTCCCGGGATTCGCGCTGCTGTTCAGCCTCGTCATGTCGCGGCGGATTTCGGAGCCCCTCGTCGCGCTGGCGGAGGGAGCGCGGCGCATGTCGTCCGGCGACCTCTCGATGCGGGACATCGTCGTGTCCGCGCGGGATGAGACCGGCGATCTTGCGCAGGCGTTCAACCGGATGAAGTCGGAGCTGGGGGGCCTCGCGCGCAAGGTGGCCGCAAGCGCCGGACAGGTGTCGGTCTCCGCGCGGGAGTTCACGGAAAGCGCCGCGCAGACGGCGAAGGCGACGGAGAGCATCGCGCACGCCATGCAGAAGACGTCCGAAGGCACGGACAGGCAATTGCGGCTCGTGCGCGAATCCGAGCAAGCCGCGAATGGCATGGCGGGTGAAATCCGGAATATGGCGGAAAGCGCTTCCAACACGGCGCTGCTGTCCGGGCGGACGGCGGAGAAGGCGTCCGCGGGATATGCGCAATTGCAGGAGGCGATCGGGCAGATGCACCGGATCGGCGGCACGATGGAGCATCTGTCCGGAGTCATGGACCGGATGAAGGAAAGGTCCGACCGGGTCGGTCGTTTCGTCGCCCTCATATCCGGCATCTCCCGGCAGACCAGGATCCTGTCGCTCAACGCCGCGATCGAGGCGGCGCGGGCGAAGGAGTCCGGCCGGGGGTTCGGCGTCGTCGCCGGGGAGGTGCGCGAACTGGCCGCGCAGACCGAGGACGCGGCGCGCCAGGCGGCGGAGCTCGTGGGCCGTCTGCAGGAGGACACGGAGCAGGTGTACCGGATCGTCGGGGAAGGCGCGCGCGACGTGGCCGAGGGCATCCGTTCCGTGAACGCCGCCGGGGCCATGTTCGAGGAGATCAAGGCATGCACGGAAGAGGTGGCGGAGCGGATCGGCGGCATCTCGGCGGCTTCGCTGGATCTGTCGCGGCGGATGTCCCGCATGGCGGACGCCATGGGCGAGATCCGGGAAGTGTCCGAGACCGTCGCGGAAGACACGCTGAACGTCCAGGCCGCCGTGGAGGAACAGCTCGCGGCGATGCAGGAGATCTCTTCGACGGCAGCCGTGCTGTCCGACATGTCGGCCGAGCTGTACGATGCGACGAGGCAGTTCAAATTCGAGAGCGGCATCACGGAGACCGTGGAAGCTCCGGAGCGTTCGGCGCGCGGGGATGAATCGGCGCGGGCGGAAAGTTCGGCGCGCGCGGCCGCGGCCGCGTACCCGGCGCATCCGGTCCGTTCCGGGCGAGTGAAAGCCGCCGGACACCCGGCGCATGCGGTTTGTTCCGGGCGGGCGAAAGCCGCCGGGTACCCGGCGCAGGCGGTCAGCTCCGGGCGGGCGAAAGCCGCCGGGCACCCGGCGCATGCGACCCGCGCCGGGAGCGCGGAAGAAATGGTTGTGGAAGACGGCAATCTGTATTAGGATTAAGTTGAGGGTAAGCGCTTAATCTCCTGATTTGCGTTTTTATTTTTGACAAGTGGAGTAAGCGCTTAATCCATTTTGCGGGAGGGGATCGATTTTGCGCACCGTTCGCTTGACAATGGCCCAGGCGCTGCTCAAGTTCCTTGAACAGCAATACATCTCGGTGGACGGCGTGGAGCAGCCCTTCGTGAAGGGCGTGATCGGCATTTTCGGGCACGGGAACGTGACCGGACTGGGCGAGGCGCTGGAACGGAATTCCGGCCGGCTGGTCTATATCCAGGGCAAGAACGAGCAGGGCATGGTGCATACGGCGACGGCCTTCGCGAAGCAGAGCAGGCGTCGCCAGATCTACGCCTGCACAACGTCGATCGGCCCCGGGGCGCTGAACATGGTCACGGGCGCGGCGACGGCGACGATCAACCGGATTCCGGTGCTGCTCCTGCCGGGCGACAACTTCGCGTCCCGGCAGCCGGACCCGGTGCTGCAGCAGATCGAGGTCGATAGCGACTACACCGTGTCCGCCGCCGACTGCTTCAAGCCGGTCAGCAGGTACTGGGACCGGATCGTGCGGCCGGAGCAGCTGATCTCCGCGGCGATGAACGCGATGCGGGTGCTGACCGATCCCGCCGAGACGGGCGCCGTCACGCTTGCCCTGCCGCAGGATGTGCAGGCGGAGGCGTACGACTACCCCGAGAGCTTCTTCGCGAAGCGGGTCTGGGTCGTCGACCGGCGGCCGCCTTCGGCGGAGTCGATCGCGCGCGGTCCGGCTGCTGGCGGGCAAGAAGCGTCCGCTCATCATCGCAGGCGGCGGCGTGCGGTACTCGGAGGCGGAGCGGGAACTGACCGCGTTCGCCGAGGCATTCGGCATTCCCGTCGCGGAGACGCAGGCGGGCAAGAGCTCGATAGCGTGGAACCATCCGCTCGCCGTGGGCGGCGTCGGCGTCACCGGAACGCTGGCCGCGAACCGGCTGGCCCGGGAGGCCGACCTGATCATCGGGGTGGGAACGCGCTACTCGGACTTCACCACCGCTTCGAAATGGGCGTTCCGGAACCCCGACGTCTGCTTCCTGAACCTCAACGTGAACGCCTTCGACGCGGCGAAGCTGTCCGGCGTCTCGCTCGTCTGCGACGCGAAGGCCGGGCTGACCGCCCTGCTTGAAGCCGCGAAGCAGACAGGCTGGCGCGGCGGCTACGCGGACGGGGAGATCGCCGCGCTGAAGGCGGAATGGGACCGCGAGGTCGACCGGCTTTACGGACTCGAGAGCGAGCAAGGCCTTACCCAGACCCGCGCGCTCGGCGTCATCAACGAGACGATCGGTCCGAATGCGGTCATCCTCAACGCTTCGGGCAGCCTGCCGGGCGACCTGCACCGGCTGTGGCGGTGCGAGCGGCCGAACACGTACCACATGGAGTACGGGTTCTCCTGCATGGGGTATGAAGTCAGCGGCGGCTTCGGCGTCGCGCTGGCCGAGCCGGACCGCGAGGTTTACGCGCTGGTGGGCGACGGCGGCTATCTGATGCTCCATTCCGAGCTGCTCACGAGCCTGCAGGAGAGGACGAAGTTCACGATCCTGCTGTTCAACAACCACGGCTACCAATGCATCCACAACCTGCAGCGGGAGAACGGCAGCGACGGATTCGGCAACGAGTTCCGTTTCCGGGACGAGGCGACCGGCCGGCTGACGGGCGAATACCTGCCCGTCGATTACGCCGCGAACGCCGCGAGCTTCGGCGCGAAGTCGTACAAGGTTGGCACGGCGGAGGAATTGCGCGAAGCGCTGCTGAAGGCGAAGGAAGAGAAGACGACGGTGCTGATCGAAATCGCGGTGCTGCCCGGAACGAACACCGGCGGCTACGAGTCCTGGTGGAACGTCGGCGTGCCGGAGGTGTCGGTCTGCGAGAAGGTGACCGCCGCATATGAAAGAAGAAAAGAACGCATTGAGGAGATTCGCATTTTCTAGGGAGAACAGGGGAGAGGCCGGATGAACCGGATTCGTTTTCGCGTCGGCGCGCATCCGATCTGCTGGGTCGGCGAGGATGTGAAGGAGCACGGCGAGCATACCACATTCGAGCAGATTGTGGACGACATGCGGAGGCTGGGGCTGTCCGGAACGGAAGTCGGCCGGAAGTACCCGACGGACGCCGATGTGCTGAAGCGGGAGCTGAACCGCCGGGGGCTTGAGCTCGTGTCGCAATGGAAGTCGGTGCTGTTCACCGATCCGTCGCGCCGGCGCGAGGAGCTCGAGAGCTACAGGAAGCACGCGGAGTTTCTGGCCGGGTTCGGCGCGAAGGTGATCAGCACCTGCGAGATCGGCGGCTCGCCGCAGTTCGATCCGCGCCTGGCCGGACAGGGCGGCGGCGTCCGGCGGCTGGACGCGGAAGGCTGGCGGCATCTCGCGGACGGGTTGAACGAAGCCGGCCGGATCGCGAAATCGCTGGGACTCACGCTGGCCTACCATCATCACGGCGGAACGGTGGTCGAGCGACCGGAGGAGATCGACCGGCTGATGGAACTGACCGATCCGGCGTACGTCGGGCTGCTGTACGACACCGGGCACGCCGTCTACGGCGGGGCGGACCCGCTGGAGGTGCTCCGGAAGCACAGGGATCGGGTCGTGTATGTCCATCTGAAGGACGTGCGCATGCCGGTGCTGGAAAAAGCGCGCGATGACGGCGCCGATTTCCTGGAGTGCATCCGGCGCGGCGTGTTCACGCTGCCCGGCTCCGGCGATCTGGATTTCCGGCCGATCGTCGCCGAGCTGATCGCAAGCGGCTATGACGGCTGGGTGATGCTCGAGGGCGAGCAGGACCCGGCGCTCTATCCGCCGTACGAATTCGCGGAACGGGCGCTGCTGCATCTGAACCGGATCGTCGCCGGGCTCGGGCGGCAGGGCGAACCGAGGGAAGAAATCATCGGGAATCGGAAGGGGCAATGAGGACATGGCGGAACTGCTCAAGAACTGGATCGGGGGCAAGTGGCAAGCTTCCTCCTCGGATCAATCGGAACCGGTGGTGAACCCGGCAACCGGCGAGACGATCGCCCGGGTGCCGCTGTCGACCCGGTCGGATGTCGAACAGGCGGTCGCGGCCGCCAGGGAGGCGTTCGAATCGTGGAGCCGCACGCCGGCGCCGCGCCGCGCCCGCATCCTGTTCCGGTACCAGCAGCTCCTGGTCGAGCACTGGGACGAGCTGGCCCGGATGATCACCGTCGAGAACGGCAAGAACTACAAGGAAGCGTACGGCGAAGTGCAGCGCGGGATCGAATGCGTGGAATTCGCGGCGGGCGCGCCGACCCTGCTGATGGGCCGGCAACTTCCGGACATCGCGACCGGCCACGAATCCGGCATGTACCGCTATCCGGTCGGCGTCGTGGGCGGCATCACGCCCTTCAATTTCCCGATGATGGTGCCGTGCTGGATGTTCCCGCTCGCGATCGTCTGCGGCAACACGTTCGTGCTGAAGCCGTCGGAGCGCACGCCGCTCCTCGCCAACCGGCTGGCGGAACTGATGAAGGAAGCGGGCCTGCCGGACGGCGTGCTGAACATCGTGCACGGCGCGCATGACGTCGTGAACGGCATCCTGGAGCATCCGGACATCCGGGCGGTGTCCTTCGTCGGCTCGCAGCCGGTGGCCGAGTACGTCTACAAGACGGCGGCGGCCAACGGCAAGCGGGTGCAGGCGCTGGCGGGGGCGAAGAACCATACGATCGTCATGCCGGACGCCGATCTGGATCTGGCCGTGAAGGAGATCATCAACGCGGCGTTCGGCTCGGCCGGCGAACGGTGCATGGCCTGCTCCGTCGTCGTCGCGGTCGGCGGCATCGGCGACGAGCTGGTGAAGCGCCTCGTCGAGGCGGCCGACAAGATCACGATCGGCAACGGCCTCGAGGAAGGCGTGTTCCTCGGCCCGGTGATCCGCGATTCCCACAAGGAGCGGACGATCAGGTACATCGAGATCGGCGAGAAGGAAGGCGCCCTGCTCGTGCGAGACGGGCGCAAGGATTCGGCGACCGCGTCGGACGGCTACTTTATCGGGCCGACGATCTTCGATAACGTGCAGTGCGGTATGAAGATCTGGCAGGACGAGATTTTCGCGCCGGTGCTGTCGATCGTGCGGGCCGACACGCTGGACGAGGCGATCGGGATCGCGAACCGGTCGGAGTTCGCGAACGGCGCCTGCCTGTTCACGACGAGCGGCGCGAACGCGCGCAAGTTCCGGGAGACGATCGACGCCGGCATGCTCGGGATCAACCTCGGCGTGCCCGCGCCGATGGCGTTCTTCCCGTTCTCCGGCTGGAAGAAATCGTTCTACGGCGACCTGCACGCGAACGGCCTGGACGGCGTGGAATTCTACACCCGCAAGAAGATGGTCACGGCCCGCTGGTGACCCGGAAGGAGACAGACCGACGTGGACAAGATTCGATTGGGCATCATCGGCCTCGGCCGGATCGGCAAGATTCATATGGAAAACCTGTGGCGCAGGCCGGACGTGGAGCTGGTCGCGGCGAGCGATCCGTTCCTGACGGCGGAGACGGAACGCTGGGCGGCCGGGCTGGGCGTCAGGCGGCTCGAGAAGGACAGCGCGGCGATCGTCGGCGATCCGGACATCGACGCGGTGCTGATCTGTTCCCCCACGGACACCCACGCTTCGCTGATCGCGCAGGCGGCGGCGTGCGGGAAGCATATTTTCTGCGAGAAGCCGGTCAGCCTCGATGTGCGGGAGACCGCGAAGGCGCTGGAGAAGGTGAAGCAGGCCGGCGTCAAGCTGCAGATCGGGTTCAACCGGCGCTTCGACCGCAACTTCCGGCGCATCCGCGAGCATGTGCTGCTGGGCACGATCGGGACGCCGCATCTGGTCAAAATCACGTCCCGCGACCCGGCGCCGCCTTCCGAAGCCTACATCGCGAGCTCGGGAGGACTGTTCATGGACATGATGATCCACGATTTCGATCTCGCCCGCTATCTGACGGGCAGCGAAGTGACGGAGGTGTACGCGCAGGGCGCGGTGCTCGTCGATCCGGTGTTCGCGCGGCACGGCGACGTCGACACCGCGATCGTGACGCTGAAGTTCGAGAGCGGCGCGATCGGCGTCATCGACAACAGCCGCCGCGCCGTCTACGGCTACGACCAGCGCGTCGAGGTGTTCGGCTCGGGCGGCAGCGCGGCGGCGGCCAACGAATATCCGAACGCGGTGGAGGTCAGCACGGACGCGGGCGTGTCCCGCGACAAGCCGCTGCATTTCTTCCTCGAACGCTACCGGGACGCCTACCGCGAGGAGCTCGACCGGTTCGTCGCGAGCGTGCTGCGCGATGAGCCGATCGCGGTCGACGGCAACGACGGCTACCAGGCCGAGCTGATCGCCCTGGCCGCCCGGCTGTCGCACCGGACCGGCCGACCGGTCAGGACGGACGAGGCGCTGGAGCTCGCGGATCGGATGGGCGCGGACGCGGGCGTACGGGCGTGACGGCGGATGATTTTTCGGGATGGACTGACGGAAGGGAGCTGTCGCACAAGATGGCATCGCAACTGATCGTGAAACCGAATCCGGCGGCGCGCGGCGGGGAGCCGTTGGTGCGCGTGACGCCCGACTCCGCCGGATGGGCATACGTCGGCTTCGAAGCGGTGCGGCTGGGCGCGGGCGAGACGCTGCGCCGCGAGACCGGGCCGAACGAATGGTGCGTGGTGATCCTGTCGGGCAAGGCCGATGTCGCCACGCGGCTGCAGCGATGGAACGCGATCGGACAGCGCATGAGCGTGTTCGAGAAAATCCCGCCGTATTCGGTCTATGTGCCGGACGGCGAGATCGTCGAGATTACGGCGCTCACCGATCTTGAGATCGGCATCTGCTCCGCGCCTGGGCGGGGCGGGCGCGTCGCCCGGCTGATCCCGCCGGAGGAGGTGGGCGTCGAGGTGCGCGGCAAGGGCAACACGGAGCGGCTCATCCACAACATCCTGCCGGAGAGCCAGCCGGCCGACAGCCTGCTGGTCGTGGAAGTGTTCACGCCGGAAGGGAACTGGTCGAGCTATCCGCCCCACAAGCATGACCGCGACGCGCTGCCCGAAGAGTCGCTGCTGGAGGAGACGTACTATTACCGGATCGATCCGGCGCACGGGTTCGCCGTGCAGCGCGTCTACAGCGACGACGAGTCGCTGAACGAGACGCTGGCGGTGGGGGACGGGGAAGTCGTGCTCGTGCCGCGCGGGTACCACCCCGTGTCCGCGCCGCCGGGCTATCAGGTGTACTATCTGAACGTGATGGCCGGCCCGGTGCGGACCTGGAAGTTCCGCAACGATCCGAAGCACGAGTGGATTTTGAGCAGGTAGGGGGCGCTCCGGGCCGCGCGGGCAGGTTGTAACGAAGATACCAAGTTACAGATCCGGACGAAGCGGCGCGGAGACTGCCGTAACGAGGATGGCACGTTACAGACCAGTGCGGTGCCGCGCGGCGCCTGCTGTGACGCGGGGCGAGGACGCCACGGTGCGCGTCGCGCGCGGACAGCGCGCCGGCTCCGGCGGGACTGACGGTCAGCTCTTTTAAAAAATTGATGAAGCGAAAAGTTAACCGGGTGAAATACGGAGATCGGAGCCGGGCGCGGCGGGGCGTCCGGCTCTTGTCCGGTTTGCGGGAATCGGGCGCCGGTGTCATAATGGAGGTCGAACCATCGGGAGGAATGCGGCTTGAATCGGACTTGGCTCAACGGGATGGCGACCTTCGCGGCCGGAGCGGCGGGAGGCGGGCTGTTCGCGGCGGTCGGGCTGCCGCTGCCGTGGATTCTGGGCGCCGCGTTCGGCATCATGACGCTCAACGCGGCGCGGCCCGGCGTGGCGACCTGGCCGCGGCTGATCGGCGACTCGGGCATCGTGGTCGTCGCCTACGTGCTCGGCGGCGCGATGACGCTCGGCACGGTGCAGACGATCGTCCGGGAGCTGCCGCTCATGGCGCTCGCCGCCGGACTGTGGACGGCCGTCTGCATGGCGATCGGCCTGCTGTTCGCGCGGCTGACCGGCCTCAGCGTCCAGGACGGCGTGCTCGGCAGCATGCCGGGCGGATTGACGCAGATGGTGCTGGTCGCGGACGAAACACCGGGCGCGAACGCGGGCAACGTGGCGATCATGCAGACGGCGCGGCTCGTTGTCGTGTTGTATACGGTGCCGTTCCTGGCGGCGTGGTTCGCCGGCCGGTCCGCGGCGGACCCGGGCCTCGCGACGGCGGTCGTCGGCGGGACGTCTCCCGAAGCCGCCGGCGTTCTGGCCGGACTGCCGGATTGGGCCGCGTATGCCGCGCTGCCGCTCGTGCCGCTGGCCGCGTGGCTCGGCCGGCTCATTCATCTGCCCGCGGGCGAGTTCCTCGGGCCGGTGCTTGTCGTCGGCGCGGCGGCCGCCGCCGGCCTGCCCTGGCCGGACGCGCCGGCGCCGCTTGTCTCCGCCGCGCAGCTTGCGATCGGCATCTTCATCGGCTGCCGGGTGCAGCCGCGCATTCTGCTTGCGAACCGCCGGTTCGGGCCGCTTTCGCTGATCTTCGCCGTTCTGCTTATCGCCCTGACCGCGCTGGCCGCGCTGGGATGGTCGGTGTTCGACGGAGGCTCGATCGTGACCTGGTTCCTCGCGCTTGCGCCCGGCGGCCTCGGCGAAATGGCCGTGACCGCGATCGTGCTCGGCGCGGATGAAGCGCGGGTCACGTCGTATCAGACGTTCCGGCTGCTGTTCGTGCTCATGGCCGCGCCGCCGCTTATCCGGCTGGCGTTCAGATGGCGGCGGAGACGGACGGCGACGCCCGAATGACGCGAGACGCCCGAATGACGTGAGAAGCATGAATGACACGAAACACCCGTTTGACGCGAGGCATCCGAATGACGCGGAACGCCTGATTGGCGCTGGACACCCGAATGACGCGATACACCCGAATGACGCGAGGCATCCGAATGACGCGGAACGCCCGAATCACCCGAATGACGCGAGAAAGGCTCCCCGGCCCGTCATGGACCGCAGGGAGCCTTGTCATTTGGGAGCGTCACGGAATGGACTTCAGATAGGTCTCGATCAGATGAAGCGCGTTGTCGAGCCGCTCCGTGTCGCGGCGGATGCCGACGATGAAGCTGTCCTTGATGAGCGGCAGTTCCCCGATCAGCGGACTGGCCGTCAGATCGATGCCGTAGATGTGCACGCCCGCCTCTTCTCCCCCGGACTCCTCAAGCGCGGCGCCTTCCGGGAGCAGGGGCGCGAGCCTGCCGGCCGCCAGATCGTCGAGTTCCATCAGGATGCCGGTATGCGCGAGCCAGGGATAGGTGTCTTTGTCCAATATATAGATGTCCGGCGATTCCGTGGCGAGCATGGCCAACGCTTTCTGGAGCATGGCGATGTCGAACTCGCTTCGCGCTTCCAGGGAGAACGAGAGCAATTCCAGTTCCACGCGCTTCCAGTCCGGAAAATGGCCGAGCATGGCGGCCTCCAGTTCGTCCGTCTCCATGCTGCCGTTCGTGTTGTAAAACTGCCCCATCAACATTCCGTACACATCCATGGGCGGCAGCGCGGCGAGACGGGCCTGCTCTTCCCTGTGGTCGATGTAGGCGTTGATTCCGTAAATGATGAGTGCGATGAGAAGGATGGCGCCAAGCGTGTGCCATTTGTAGTAGCTGATGAAGTGGTCGATCTTCTCGGCGAGTCCCGCGAACTGCTTGTACTTGCCGTATTGCTGTTCGGTCAGCTCGGAGACGGCCTGCTTCTCCTCCTGCTCGACGATGAATCGGTAGGCGCGCGTAATCTCCGCGAATTCCGGGCTCTCTCCTTCGCCCGCCCGGATGCGTCGCCTCTCCTGGCGCAAGAGCATGTCGTAGCGCTTCTCGACCATCTCGCGGGTCGCGTCTTCGGGAAGTCCGAGCCGTTCGTACGCTTGTCTGAGATCCATCTGTCGGTTCACCTCTAGCAATTCTACGATGTCCGCGGCCGGAGGTTGCGCTTGGGCGGGAAAGATCTGCGATCAGCCCGATCCGTCCCGGAATCTGTCCGGCGGACGGCCTTCCACGGGCAGGCGGAGGGTGAACGCCGTTCCTTCGCCCAGCCGGCTCTCCACCTCGATCCGCCCGCCGTGGTTCCGCATGATCCGGTAGCAGACCGTCAGTCCGAGCCCCGTGCCGTTCTCCTTCGTCGTGAAGAACGGGCTGCCCAGCCGGTCCAGTGTCTCCGGCGGTATGCCGGGTCCCTGGTCGGCGATCCGGATCGAGGCCGTGTCGCGGTCCGTGACGGCTTCGATGGTCAGGATTCCGCCGTGCTCCATCGCTTCAATGCCGTTCTTCACAATGTTGATCAGCACCTGCTTGATCTGGTTCTCGTCACAGTAGATGCTGGCCGTCTCCGGGATCGGCAGCACCCGGATTTCGACGCCGCGCATGACGGCCTGGGGTTGCAGCAGCAGGACGACATGGCTGATCAGATGCGCGATTCGCGTCTTCGCGAACTGCGCGGAGCGCGGACGGGACAGGACGAGCAGCTCGCCGAGGATCTGCTCGATCCGCCCCAGTTCCTCCAGCATGATGGTCACATAGGCTTCCCGCTTCGCGGGGGAGGACGATCCCGATTTGAGCAGTTGCAGAAAACCTTTCAGCGAGGTGAGCGGATTGCGAATCTCGTGCGCGATGCCGGCGGCCAGCTGGCCCGCGGCGGCCAGCTTCTCGGACTGGAGCATGTTCTCGGCCCCGTACATCGCGTCCGCGTCCCGCGTCAGCCTCCGGATTTCTTCTTCCAGCCGGACGGCGGCGGACAGATCTTCGACCTGCAGGATGGCCGCTGGCCATTCGGCTTCGCCCGCGCCGCCGTCTTCCAGGACGGTGAGATGGACGTGCAGCCAGCGCGGTTCTCCGGCGGGCGTCGTGTACCGGCATCTCGCGGATACCGGCTCCGGCGGCTCGCGCCACGGCAGATCGGGGAACAGGTCCTTCACGCCGAGTCCGTCGATTTTGTCCGGCTCAAGCCCGAGCATGGCGCACAGGGCGGGATTGGCGTCCGAAAGCCGACCGGTGTTGTCCATGAACGCTTTGCCGATCCGATCGTGCAGATATGCGACCCTATAGAGACGGAAATTGTCCCGAAGATTCACCATGAAAGCCGAAGTCTCCCGTAACATGATGACCGTCAGCCGGCGGATGATCTTGCGGGTTCGGCCGGTTTCCGGTCTCGGTTAGGATCGTTCCGCGATGGCGCATCTTAAGACGTTCGATCCGTCTCCATTATCCATCACAGAGGCATGATTTTCAATCTTTCTCCAAAATCCGGAAACGGATGCGCTCGTTGTCCCAACGGAAAGTGGCGGCCGCAATCGCGATACAGAGGACCGTGAAACCCGCGAGCGCCGCGAGGGAAATCCAGCTCGCGGTTTGCCAGCTTCCCCGCACGCCGCCGGACAGCAGGTTGACGAAATACGAGAACGGATGGAGACGGCTGATGATTTTGACCCATTGCGGGGCGTGTTCGAGCGACCAGAACGCTTCGCTGGCGAAAAGCATCGGCAGGCAGATCAGGTTCGAGATCATGCTCGTGTTGCTCTCGTCCCGCGCCAGATTGCCGGAAATGAAGCCGACCGCCGTAAAGCAGATCGAGCCGGCGATCAGCGCGAGCAGCATCAGCGCAAGGCCGGGCAGCGTCGGGCGAACGCCGAAGACGAGGGCGCCGGCCGCGATCAGGCAGGCGCTGACCGCGAGGGACAGCACCGCGCGGGCGCAGGCGGAAGCCGTGATGAACGCCGGCGTCGGCAGGGACGCCGCCCGAAGCAGCTTGAACACGCCGCGGTTGCGGAGCGTCATCACCTGGAACGGCGTGATCATGCCGGGGCCGAACAGGATCGTCATGGCGAGCACCCCGGTCAGCAGCCGTTCGTCGTAGCCGGGCTTGTCGATCCAGAGCCCGAGGCCGATCAGCAGGGCGAACGGGAGCAGAATCGTCCAGAAGATCGTATGCGCGTCCCGGAACTGGCCGGTGAGCAATGTGTGGAAAACGGTGGTCATGGTGCGTTTCCTCCTTGATTTTTTTGGCCGTGGCGGGATTCAGTCCGCCGTCAGACGGAGATACAGCTGTTCGAGGTCGGGAGCATGGTGCGCTTTCAGCAATTGCTCCGGCGAGCCTTCGGCCAGCACGCGGCCGGCGCTGATGAACACGATCCGGTCGGCGAGGCGGTGGACTTCCTCCATCTCGTGCGATGTGAAAACGACGGATGTGCCGCCTTCCGCAAGCTTGCCGATCAGCTCGCGGACTTCCCGGCGGGCCCGCGGGTCGAGCGCCGCCGTCGGCTCGTCGAGGAAAAGCAGCTGCGGATCGTGGACGAGCGCCATCGCGATCGCGAGCCGCTTCTGCTGGCCGCCGGAAAGGCGCGCGGCGTCGACTTTCGCCACGTCAGCGAGCCCGCAGTCGGCAAGCCGGCGCAGCAGTTCGTCGTCCCGCGGCTTCAGCCGGTGGAACGCGGCGGCCAGGCGCATGTTCTCGAGCGCCGTGTAGCCGGGGAAAAGCGGCGTGGACTGCAGCTGGACGCCGATGCGGCGGCGAAGCGCCGGCTCCGCGTATTCGACGGCGCCTTCGTCGGGCGTGCGCAGGCGGAGAATCAGGTCCAGCGTCGTCGATTTGCCCGCGCCATTCGGGCCGATGACGGCCAGCACCTCGCCCTTGTTCACGGCGAGGCTGACGCCGTTCACGACGGTGCGGCTCCCGTACCGCTTGACGAGCGATGCGGCGCGGATCAGCACAGTTGGATGGGTCATGGGGGAACACTCCTTTTTAGCCAATGTTATATAACCAATGTTGGATATTAGGGCGGGCGGGGGCGAGCAGCCGGCAGTTGCGCGCAGATTCAGCCCATACGGATCCGCCTGCAGTCGGGCGTGGACGCGGCCCATTCAGCCGTTCGTGCGTCCCGCCCGTTGTCGCACAGAGACGCCAGCCGATTCAGCCGTTCGCGCGTTCCGCCCGTTGGTCGCACACAGACGCCAGCCGATTCAGCCGTTCGCGCGTCCTGCCCGTTGGTCGCACACAGACGCCAGCCGATTCAGCCGTTCGCGCGTCCTGCCCGTTGGTCGCACACAGACGCCAGCCGATTCAGTCGTCCGCGCGTTACGCCCGTTGTCGCACACAAACGCCAGCCGATTCAGTCGTCCGCGCGTTTCGCCCGCAGGTTCGGCGCGTGCTTCAGCCCGGCTCCTCTTCCCGCAGCAGCGCGATCAGTCGCTTCAGATACGCGATGTCCAGCTCCAGCACGCTGATCGCGTTGTCGAAGGCGGCCGTGACGATCGGCGTGAGGCCCAAGCCGCCCTTGATCTCCCGGCCGATCAGCCATTGCTCCCGCGTCCGCTCCACCTGCTCGAGGTTCCGCTCAAGCAGCCGGATCGCTTCTTCCTTCGGCACGGCGTCGATCCAGGCGAGCCCGAGCGCCAGATCGGATTTCACCGAATGCGGGCCGGCCGTCAGCGACTCGCGCACCATCTCCCGGAACTGCGCCTCGCCCTCCTCCGTGATGGCATAGATCTTGCGCAGCCGGTTGCCGGTTCGCACCTCCGCCTCGGCGCGGATCAGGCCGTCCTGCTCCATCTTGTTGAGCGCGTAATAGATGGAGCCGGAGAGCACGTTCGCCCAGTCGTCCATGCGGCTCTGCTGGATCAGTTGCTGGATTTCGTAGCCGTGCATCGGCCGCATGCGGAGAAAGCCGAGCACGATGAGATTCGTCACATTCACGGCGGTATGCTCCTGTCTGCTGGTTGGACATTGGATATCCAACATTGGTTATTTACTGTTGAGTATACGGCGGCGCGGTTCGGAATGTCAATGGTCCGCGGGACGGAGCCGGGGATCCGTCTTCGAGAGGGCTGCGTACCATGTACTGCAAAAATGCATTATATTCGGCTGGTACTTCCGCGAACCCGGAAAATGTAATGCAAATTTGCATTATATCCGGCTATTTGGACGGAATTTCAAATAATATACTGCAAATTTACATTACATTTGAGCCATCCTCGTCCCACCGCCAGATGAAATGCAAAATGGCGTTGCCTCGTCCGGGGAAGTGATTTGTCCGGAGATGAGCCTCGGAAACCTGCCGTCACATTCTCGAACGGCGAAAAGGCCCCGCGCCAAGCGCGAAGCCTTCCCTATCCGATCCTTATTCGTCCATGGACTCAATTGGCGGCCGACTGCTTGCGGCGGAGCGCCTCGAGCTGCTCGTCGATTTGCGCGGCCATAGCGGCTTGCGGCGCCTGCGGGTTCCGGTAACCGCCGCCTCCATGGGACTTGCGCGCCTCATTCTCCGCTTCCCACTGCAGGATTTTCTCCTCGATCCGCTCGAACCCGCGCGCCGCGGCCCGTCCGATGTCGGAAATGCCGGCGAACGCCCGGGCGCCGAAGCCCGATCCGCTGCTCCCGGCGCCTGCCGCCGCCGCTTTCTCCGCGCGGGCGGCCAGCTCGACGCGCTTCTCGCGCAGGCGGGCCAGTTCCTCCTTCGCCCGCTCGATCTTCGCCTCCAGCTCGGCGACGCGCGCGCCCGCTTCCTGATGCCAGACCGCATACTGCTCGGCCTTCTGCTCGAACGCCAGTTTGTCCGCAATGGCGGCTCTCGCTTCGGCCTCCCGGCCGGCGGCCAGCGCTTCGGCCGCGCGCTCTTCCAGCTCGGCGGCGATCCGGAGATATTCCTGGCGGCGCAACTGCGCGGTCCGCTCGACCGCCCGCTGGCTGTGCAGCGCTTCCTGCGCGTCGTCCAGCTCCTCCTCCATCTCGCGGATATAGTGGTTCAGCATCATGACGGGGTCTTCCAGACGGTCCAGCGCTTCGTGGGCCGTGGCCTTCGCGACGTCGGCGATACGTTTCCAGATGCTCGTCATCGGTGTTGCTCCTTTCGCAATGTGTTTTTTTAGGAGTGGCCGCCAACGGTTGAAACCGCGTCCGTCAGCGATACCGGTAATAATCGAAGTGCGGGTCGAACCTGGGCGCGTACGGCGGCTCGGTCGGCACGACCAGACTGCACAGCAGATAGATCAGCAGCACGGTGCCGAAGCTGAACAGCGCCATGATGACGGTCGCCAGGCGAACGAGCGTCGAACTGGCGCCCAGCCAGGCCGCGATGCCGCCGCACAGGCCCGTCAGCATTTTGTCCGTTCTGGAACAATACAGCTTTCTCATGGACGATTCTCCTTTCCCGATACGAAGGGGCCGTGTTGAACGGTTGGTGATCTCTTGATCTCTTGTTGATTGTATTGTAGCGCCCGCCGGGAGATGACCGTAACGGTCCCGCGGCGGTTTTCGGTTCTGGACCCGAGTCGGGGCCGGTCCCCACCCGCGGGCGGAATCGCGGGGCGGCGGGTTGCCGGGCGGCGGGGATGCGAGGACGGTGCGAGGTTGCGGCGTTTCCTGAGCGATGGGTACAGGGCGGAAATGGGAACAGCGGAACGCACCGGAGCGGCGGGGATGCGAGGCCGTGGCGCGGGATGCGGGGTTCCTGAGCGATGGGGGGGGCGAGGCCGAAGCGCGATGTGCGGCGCTTCCTGAGCGGCGGGGATAAGATCGTAAAGGCGATCGCGGACGCGAAAAAGGCCGCCCGGTCCACCGGGCAGCCTCTCCTGAAATCAGCTTCTCTCCCGAAATCAGCTTGACCGCCGCTCGCCTTCCCCCGTGCGCTCGGGCAGCTGCGAGACGTAGGTGTGCGACATGCGGAACAGATCGAGCGCCCGCCGGTACTCGTCTTCGGTCACCAGCGGCGCGCCGTCCGGTCCGGCGGCGTCCGCGCCGACGGTCTTGCCGCCGTCCAGCGGATACACCGTTCCGTCCTCGAACCTTTCGCCCGGCACGAAGATCGCGCGATCGTTGACGAACGATCCCGTGGGCAGATAATAGCGGATCGGCAGCAGATTGCTGTCGTGGTTCAGCAGATCCTGGCCGAAGACGACGCTGCCGTCGAGCCGGACGCCGGCGAGATTCGCGACGGTCGGCATGATGTCGCTCTGGCCGCCGACGGTTTCGACCGTGCGCGGCTCAAGCGCGCCCGGCGCGATGATCAGGAGCGGCACGCGCAGCATGTCATAGTAGCCGTATGTCCGGCCGAGCAGCTCCTTCAGCAGCGATCGGTCATCCCTCGTCAGCGAATAGACGGGCACGCCCATATGGTCGCCGTAGATGACGATCAGGCTGTTCTCCCAGAGCCCGGCCGCCTTCATCTCGTCGACGAATACGCCCAGCGCCTTGTCCGCGTAATGCTGCGAGCGCAGGTAGTCGCCGACGAACGTGCCCCGGTACCGCTCGGGCAGGTCGAACGTGTCCTTGTGCTCGGGCAGGTTGAACGGATGATGCGCGGACATCGAGATGAGATTCGCGTAAATCCTCGCGCCCTCATCCGCCATGCGCTTCAGTTCGGCGACGCTCTTCCGGTACAGCACCTCGTCGGAGGAGCCGAAGTGGACGAAATCCTCGTCCCGGAAAAACCGCTGGTCATAATACCGGTCGAACCCGATGGCGGGGTACAGCTCGTTGCGCTTCCAGAACCCGACGTCGTTCGTGTGGAACGTGACCGCCGTGTACCCCCGGCCGTGCAGCAGACGCGGGAGGCTCGGCAGCGCCTTGTGGCCGTAAGTCTCGGAGGCGGCGCCGGCCGGAGGCGTCAGCAGCGACGTGTTCGCCACATATTCGGCGTCGGACGTGTTGCCCGCGCCGACCTGCTGGAACAAGCGGGGAAAATAAATCCCCTCCTCCTTGAGGCGGTTCAGCACCGGCGTCACTTCCACCCCGTCCACCTCGAGATCGAGCAGCATCGTCTGGAGCGCTTCGAGCTGGACATAGACGATGTGCCGTCCTTCCGCGGCCCGCCACAATTCGGGCGCGGGCTTCGGGATCAGCTTCTTCACTTCCCGCACGATGGCCGGCGTGATGACGGAGGGTTCGAACAGCGCCTCCTGCCGGGACGTCAGCATGACGTCGACCTCGTAATTAATGATGCCCATCCGCTCGGCTCGCGCCAGCTCGTTCACGATGTCCCGGTTCGGCGCGATCTGAAGGGCGCAGACTCCGAGCATGACGACAAGCAGCACGGCGGCCGACGCGCGTTGCAACCGGCTCGGCCGCGGCCGAACCGCCCAGCGCCGGAATCCGCGATGCCGGGCGGCGAGCAGCGCCATGACGACAAGATCGGCGAAGATGAGCAGGAAGTAGGGGTGCATTAATTGAAAAACGCTCCCCTTCACTTCCTTGACCTGTCCGATCTGCGAGAACGCGTGGTAGGTGACGATGATGCCGAAATATTTGTAGTACATGATGACGGCGAAATAGACGCAGGTAAAGATGAGGTTGACCATGGCGTAGGCGAGCGTCTTGCGCCTGTCCGCGAGCAGCTCGATCAGCGCGAAGGCCGCCCAGACCGACGGCAGGGAAGTGACGAGCGGTTTCCAGACGGAACCGTCGAAGATGACGCTTGAAGTCAGATAGAACTTGACGGTCAGCAGTAACGTAAACACCGCGAACGGGCTGCGTAACGCTTCACGCACGCGTTGTTTCATTGCCGGAACCCCCTATCGTTTCTCCCTAACATCATAGCGCAACGCGGGCGGCCAAGAGAAGTCCGTGGTAAAATGGTAACGGAATCTGCAAAAACGGAGCGATCCTGGGTATGGATAGATTGGCCTCACCGGACGGGAACGCCGGGGCCGGGCGTTCCCCGGGCGAACCGGGCGCGGAGCGGGGAAACGGGCCGGAGCGGAGGTACGAGCCGGAGCCAAGCCGCGAGCCGGAGCGGAGGTACGAGCCGGAGCCAAGCCGCGGGCCGGAGCGGAGGCACGAGCCGGAACAAAGCCGCGAGCCGGAGCGGAGGCTTGAGCCGGGGCCGAACTCCGGCGGGGCGCGGCCCGGCCGGGCGGAGCGGCTGCACGCGGCGGGCATGGCGGCGGCGCTCGCGCTGTGCGTCGTCGGGCAGCTCGTCTGGCTGCCCGATCCGCTGCCGCTGCCCGGCGGCATGCGGTGGATCGAGGCGCTGGACGCGCTCGTGTATCTGCTCGCGCTGCCGCCGGCGCTCTGGACGGCGGCGGCGGCCTTCCGCCTCGCGGAAGGCCTGGCGAACGGCGGGCGCCGGCGGGCGCTGATCCCGCCCGCCGCGTCGGCCGTCCTCGGCGCGGCCGCCTGCGCGGCCGTCTTGGCGATCAGCCTGGAACCGGCGCGCATGTTCACGGCGCTCGGCGCGCTCGGGGCCGCATGGATCGCGGCCTTCGCCGACCTGGCCTGCGCCGAGCGGCGCCGGCGGGGCCGGCGCGTTCCGGCGCGCACGCTGCGCGCCTTCGCGGCCATGCTCGCCCTGCTGGCCGTATTGTTCTGGCCGACGGGCGAGATCGTGACCACCCCCGGCCTGACGTTCGACGTCAGCCGGTACGCCCGCGCCGCGGACGGCGAGCCGAAGGGCAGGATCGACGGCGTGCTCGTCATCGGCCGGCCGGCCTTCCTCGCCGACCGGCTGTACGCGAAGCTGTTCCCGCACTATGAATTCGAGCCGATCGAGGATCTCGGCATGCCGCTCGCCGAATACGACGAGCTTGTTCGCGGCCTGAAGCTCGACGCGGAGGCCGCGGCGGCCGCGATCGCCGGCGAACGGACCGGCCGCGGCGAAGGCATCCGCATGCGCGGCGCGCGCGTCACCGCCGTGCTGAAGGACAGCCCGGTCTCGGGCGCGCTGCATGCGGGCGACATCATCACGGCGGTGAACGGAACCGCCGTCCGCTCCATCGCCGAGCTGACCGGGGCGATGCGGCGGGTCGCGCCGGGAGACGCGGTCGAGCTCGCCGTGCGGCGCGGCGGAAGCGAGGCGCTTGTCCGGGCGCCGACGCGGCCGGCGGAGGACGATCCGGAGCGGGCGGTGTTCGGCATCATCGTCGAGAACGTCCTCGACCCGGACGTGCCGGAAGGCGTCTCGTTCCGACGGTATTTCATGCACGAAGGCGGCCCGTCGCACGGGGCGATGCTGGCGCTTGCGCTCATCGACCAATGGACGCCGGGCGGCGTCACCGGAGGACGCAAAGTCGCGGGCACCGGCACGATCGGTCCCGGCGGCGTCATCGGCCATGTCGGCGGCGTCCGGCAGAAGGCGTACGCGGTCAGCCGGACGGGAGCGGACGTCTTTTTCGTGCCGGCCGGGCAGGAGGAGGAAGCGCGCCTCGGGGCGCCGGATCTCAACATCGTGCCCGCGGCGACGCTGGATGACGTGCTCAATTGGCTGAAAAGCGGCGGATAATGCGGGATAACGGGCCGGTATGGCGCGAGAACGGGCCAGAGCCGGCCCTGTTCCGTTTGCTTTCCGGGCGGCGGGGTCTACAATAGGGGGCAAGCGGCAGTGTCGGACAACACACCGGAAGGGGTAGACAGCATGGGCTTATGGTCCCGGGTGAAGGCGCTTGCGGGGGCGGGAGGAGCCGTCGATCCGAGCCGGCGTCTGTCGGCCGAAGCGGTCCTGACGATCGGCATCAACAGTCTGTTCCAGTTCGGCGCTTCGATGGCGGGCCTGTTCCTGAACCTGTATCTGTGGCGTCTTACCGAGGATCTTGTCGTCAACGGCACCTACAACATCATCGTGTTCCTGCTGACCCCCGTCGGTTTCCTGGCCGGCGCCTGGCTCGCGAAGAAGACCGACCGGCTCGTCTCGTACCGGGCCGGCATCATGCTGACGGCGCTGTTCTATCTGCTCGTCATCCTCGCCGGCACGGCCGTGGTCAGGCATTACATATGGTTCGCGATCTTCAGCGGTTTCGCTTCCGGCATGTACTGGACCGCTTCGCTGGTCCTGATGTATGAAGTGTCCACCGCAGCGAACCGGATCCGTTTCCTCGGCCTCAACGCGACGTTCTTCAATCTGGCCGGGCTGGCCGGTCCGGCGGTTGCCGGCACGATCATCGGCATCATGGAAGGGCTTACCGGTTACCTGGTCACGTTCTCGCTGTCGCTCGTCCTGTTCGTCGCCGCGGCCGTGATCAGCCTTCGCATCCGGCCCGCGGAGACGCGCCACAAGGCGTTCTACATGAATCTCGTGCCGCTGGCCATCCGTCGGCGGCCCGCCTGGCTGAAGTCGCTTCTCGCGTTTTTCCTGTGGGGGTTGTTCCAGGGCATCACGCTGTTCCTGCCCAATATCATGCTGTACCGTACGGTCGGGCGGGAAGATTGGGTCGGTTATCTGACGATCTTTTTCTCCGGCCTCGTCATCCTGTCCAGCGTCACGATTTCGCGCTTCGGCCGCGAGCATCTCGGAAGGCTGTACGTCCTGCTGTCGTCGGTCGGCGTCGCCGCCGGCGCCGCTTTCCTGTTCATCGACTTCAAATTCTGGACCGTCGCCGTCTTCATGGTCATGTTCTCGCTCGGCAATCCGCTGATGCAAAATACATTGTCGAACGGCTACTATCGCCAAATCGCGCTGCTGCCGCTCAAGGGCCAGCTCCGGAACGAAGCCGTCGTCCTGCGGGAGACGTTCCTGAACGCCGGCCGCGTCCTGTCCATCGTGGCGCTGCTTGTGTTCGCGGACAATCTCGAGTCCGCCATGCTGCCCGCCGTCCTGTTCGCGGCGGCGCTCACGCAGACGCTGATCTTCTTCCTCGTCGAGAACCCGGCGCGGCAGCCGGCAGAAAGCAGGTGAGAAGCCCGTTGGGCAAACCGGGTCTCATTGTCGCGCAGTTTCGGAAATATGGGTTGTTCTACGTGCTGGCGGCGCTCTCCATCGCGGCGGCCAACCTGATCCACGCGCTGTATCCGGCCGTGCTCGGCGACTTCGCCGACCGGGTGGACGCGAACGGCCTGACCGCCGAAGCGGTGCGCCGCAGCGGTCTGGAGCTGCTCGCGATCGGCGCCGGTTACTGCGTCCTGTTCGGCGTCGGCCAGTACATCAATCATCGGCTCGGCCGGTACTTTGAATTTGCGACGCGCCAGAAGCTGTTCCGGCATTTCACCGGGCTCAGCGAGGCGTATTTCTCGAAGAACGGCATCGGAAAACTGCTCAGCTACGTGATGAACGACGTAACGACGGTGCGGGAATCGATCGCCAACGGGCTCAATCAGCTGACGAACGCCGTCGTGCTGCTGTGCTCGTCCGTGACCATCATGCTGCTGAGCGGCATTCCGCTGTCCGTGATGGCCGTCAGCATCCTGCCGCTCGGCGCCATTCCGTTTCTCGTCGTTTATTTCGGCCCGCGCATCCGCAGGCAGTCGCTCAAGGTGCAGGAATCGCTGGCGGCGATGACCGAGTCGGCGGAAGAGCAGTTCGGCGGCATCAAGGTCACGAAGACGTTCGCGGCCGAGCCGATCGCGCGCTCGCGGTTCGGCGAGACGGTCGACCGGATCCGCGAAAATCAGCATCTGCTCGTGAAGCTCAGCGGCAAGTTCCAGGCATCGCTGCCGCTCGCCGGCGCCATGGCGCTCGTTATGGCGATGACCTGGGGCGGCGTGCTTGTGGTGCAGGGGCGGCTCTCGCTCGGCCATTTCGTCGAACTGACGCTGTATCTGCGCATGATCGCGAACCCGCTGCAGCAGATCGGCAACGTGATCAACATGGTGCAGCGCGCCCGCGCCTCGCTCGAGCGGCTGAACCGGCTGCTTGCGACCCGGCCGGACATCGCCGACGAGGAAGGCGCCCGGCCGCTGCCGAAGGAGGCCGCGTCGATCGAGATCCGCGGTCTCACCTTCACCTATCCGGGTGCCGGCCGTCCGGCGCTGGCGGATATCTCGCTGGACATAAGGCCGGGCATGACGGTCGGCATCGTCGGCCGGACCGGCAGCGGCAAGACGACGCTTGCCAAGCTGCTGCTGCGCGTCTATGATCCGCCGCGTGGGAGCGTGTTCATCGGCGGGCAGGACATCCGGGAGACGACGCTCGAGAGTCTGCGCACCGCCATCGGCTACGTGCCGCAGGACGGCTTCCTGTTCAGCACGACGATCGCGGACAACATCGCGTTCCACAACCGTGCCGAATCGCGGGAGCGGATCGAGGACGCGGCGCGGCTGGCGGACGTCTACGACAACATCGCGGGCTTTCCGGACGGCTTCGACACGAAGCTCGGGGAACGCGGCCTCACGCTGTCCGGCGGCCAGCGGCAGCGGACCAGCCTCGCCCGCGGGCTCATCAAGGAAGCGCCGATCCTCGTTCTGGACGACAGCGTCAGCGCGGTCGACACCGTGACCGAATCGCGCATCCTGCGCAATCTGAGGCGGACCCGCCGCGGCAAGACGACGCTGATGATCGCCCACCGGATCAGCGCGGTCATGCACGCGGACCTGATCGTCGTCATGGATGGCGGCCGGATCGTCGAGCGGGGGACGCATGCCGAACTGCTGCGCCTGGGCGGCCATTATGCGGCGCTGGCCCGGATGCAGGGGGAGGAGGCGGTCGTCCATGGCTGACGGGAAACGCGGAAATCCGGCGCAGGCGGGAACCGCGCAGCCCGGCGGAATGTCGGTGCCGCGGGGCGGCGAACGCATACCCGAAGTCCCGTTGGCGGCGTCGCGGCCAGGCGGCGGACGGCCATCCGGCGAACCGCTGCAGCCGGCCCTGCACCGGCGGCGGGCGATCCGGGCGCTGCTCGATTATGCGCGGCCGCATCGCCGCAAGTTTCTGCTCGGCTTCCTGTGCACCTTCCTCGCCATCGCGGCCGATCTGCTGCAGCCGGTCATCGTCAAGACGGCGATCGATGACGCGATTCCGCTCGGCGCCTCCGGCGCGCCCTTCCTGATCGGGCTCGGGGCGGCTTATGCGCTGCTCGCGATCGTCGGTTTCGTCTTCGCCTACCTGCAGAGCAACCTGCTCCAGCGGGCGGGGCAGGGCATCGTGGCGCAGCTTCGCAAAGATCTGTTCCGCCACATCACGAGCCAGTCGATGTCGTTCTTCGACCGGCACCCGATCGGCAGCCTCGTGACGAACGAATCGAGCGACACGGAGACGATCAACCAGTTCTTCACCCAGGTGCTGCTCAGCCTCGTGCGAGACGGCCTCATGCTCGTCATGATCATCGGGTTCATGTTCTGGCTGGACGCGGAGCTGGCCTGTTACGCGCTGATCCTGATTCCGCTCATCGGGGCGATCGCGTTGCTGTTCCGCCGCATGCTGCGCAGCGCGTACCACCGCTCGCGGGCGCAACTGTCGCGGCTCATCGCGTTCACTGCGGAGAACCTGTCCGGCATGAGCCTGATCCAGGCGTTCCACCAGGAGGAGGAGCAGAACCGGCGGTTCACCGAATCGAACCGGATCTATCTCGGGGAAAATCTGCGCGAAGTGCGCGCGACGATCCTGTTCAACCGCTCCTTCGAACTGATCGGCAACGCCGCGGCGGCCGCCGCCGTCTGGCTCGGCGGGTACGCCGTGCTGCACCAGAAGTTCGAGTTCGGCGTGCTCTACGCGTTCATTACATACATCCGGCAGTTCTTCCAGCCGATCAACCAGTTGACGCAGCAGTGGAACACGCTGCAGTCGACGATGGTGTCGATGGAGCGGCTGTGGCGGATTTTCTCCGTCCGGCCCGAGGTGTGCGACCCCGATCCGGGGACGGCCGTATCGATCAAGGAAGAGGCTGTGCGCGGAAGGGTCGATTTCAACCGGATCCGGTTCTCTTACGTCGACGGAAAGGAAGTGCTGCACGATCTCGACCTGCATATCCGGCCCGGCGAGTTCGTCGGCATTGTCGGCGTGACCGGGGCGGGCAAAAGCTCGCTCGTCAGCCTGCTGGCCCGCTTCTACGACGTAAGCCAGGGGAGCGTGGAGATCGACGGCGTCGACATCCGGCGTCTGCCGCTGGACACGCTGCACCGGATCGTCGGGCTCGTGCAGCAGGAGCCGTTCCTCTATTCGGGGACGATCGTCGACAACGTCCGTCTGTTCCGGGAAGAGATCAGCCGGGAGCGGGTGATCGAGGCGTGCCGGTTCGTCGGCGCGGACGAGATGATCACGCGGCTGGCGGACGGCTATGACACGCGGCTTTCGGAGCGGGGTAGCGGTCTGTCGGCGGGCGAGCGGCAACTCCTCTCGTTCGCACGGATCATCGTTTTCCAGCCGAAAATTCTCATCCTCGACGAGGCGACGGCGAACCTGGACTCGCATACGGAGCGGCTGGTGCAGGAGGCGCTGGACCGCGTCGCGCGGGGGAGGACGACGCTCGTCATCGCGCACCGGCTGTCCACGATCCGGCACGCGGACCGGATCATCGTCATGAAGGGCGGCCGCATCATCGAGGAAGGCGATCACGAGTCGCTGCTCGCCGCGGGCGGCTACTATGCGGAACTGCATCGCCATTCCCGCCATCCATCGCGGGCCGGAACGGCCGGATAAATCCGGGAAGGGAGCCATGACCGTTGACAAGGAACAAGAAGAAAAACATTCTCGTGGCAAGCCTTGCGGGGATTGTGCTTGTCGCGATCCTGATACTCGTTTATCCCGCGGCCAAACTGGAAGTCATCAGCCGGTATTATCAGTGGTACGGATCGTATGTTTATTTTCCCGGGGAAACGGCCTGGCCGGCGGATACGACGTCCGTCGGCACGGAAACCCGGTCGGCGGCGTATCGCGCCAAAGGCGTCAGGCTGACGAACGTGCTGTATTATCCCGGGCTGCGGCAGTTGTCCTTCGGCTATGTTTACGGCGATGAGCAATATGAAAAATATGAAATCGCGCTGGTCGATTCCCGGGGGCAAAACGTGCCGGGCGTCCTGCTCGTATCCGGCGGCGAGCGGTTCCGTGCCCGGTACCTGCAAAAGCTCAACTTCATGCTGGAGGAACCGCTCGGGCAGCAGGAAACATACACGATCCTCGTCCTGGGCGAGAACGGGGCAAGGATCGGTTCTCTGGATTTCGCGGTCCGCCTTCGTTGATGAAATTTGACGAACTTTGTTGAACGATGTGATTTTTCACATTTATTTGCGCGATGGAAGCCTGTATACTAGGATTGACCGACAAAATATTGGAAATCTTGCCTTGTTGATCGACAGGGGAGGGGTTCCATGCGCGCGAAAATGTGGTCCTGGCTGGCGCCGGGGCTCCTGATCGGCATCTCCACGGGTGCCTACTTCTTGATTGACGGAATGTCGCACCTTCACGGCGGGAGGCTGGAGCATCCGGTCGGCCACTTCTACATTGTCTCGATCGTGTCGCTGCTCGCATTGCTGGTGTCGATTGCCGTCGGGGTGGCCGGAGTCCGGCTGCGAAACGTGAACATCACCTTCCTGTCCATCGGATTCATTTCGCTGGCGGGATTGTTCATGCTGCACGGTCTTTCGACACCGGGTTTCCTCATCCATGAAGGCGGTGCGTTGCCCGCCCTGGCCGGCCGGCTCAGCGTCATCATCGCTTCGGCCTGGGTCTTCCTGTCGGCGCTCCCGACCGACGTGGCCATCGTGCGCTGGCTGTCGCGGGCGCAGCGCGCGCTCATGCCGGCATGGACGGCCGTCTTGACGTTCGGCATCCTGGTGTCCGTCGCCAATGCCGATCTGATCGATCGGGTGATTCCCCATCCAACCGTCAACCCCTGGGTACCCTGTCTGATCACGACGGGATTGTGCCTGTTTTCCATGTACCGCTACCGCCAGCTGTATGTCATGACCCGCTTCCCGATCCATCTCGGCATCGTTTGCAGCTCTAGTCTGCTAATCGTTTCAATCTTCATCATGGCGTACGGCACCGTGTGGGAAGCAAGCTGGTGGCTGTATCATTTCACCCTGTTCGGATCGATGGTCAGCATGGTTGTCGGTGTCGTGGCGCAATACATCGGCCAGCCGACCGTCGCGGGCCTGTTCAAGACGCTGTTCCGTCCCGATCCCCGCGGTCTGATCGATTCGTCCATCTCGCCGAGCGTCCGGGCGCTCATCGCGCAGACCGAGGACAAGGACGCCTACACGGCGGGACACAACTACCGCGTGGCGATGTACGCGCTCCGGCTCGCCGAGCATATGGGCGTGCAGCCGCGGATGCTGCGTGCCCTCGCACAGGGCGGTATCGTGCACGATGTCGGCAAGCTGTTCGTGCCCGATGAAATCCTGAACAAGCCCGGCAAGCTGACGCCGGAGGAGAGGGCCGTCATCGAGCTTCACCCCGTGTACGGTTACGATCTGTGCAAGCAGCTCGGCTTCATGACCGAGGAGCTGGAGATCATCCGCTCGCATCACGAGCGGTGGGACGGCAACGGCTATCCGGACCGGCTGAAGGGCGAGGCGATCCCGTTGCTGGCGCGGATCGCCGCCGTGGCGGACGTCTACGACGCGCTGACGTCCTCGCGAGCCTACAGGTCTGCGATGAGCCACGAGGACGCGATACGGATCATCGCGCAGGAGAGCGGCAAACAGTTCGATCCGCGCTGCGTGGACGCGTGGCTGGCGCTCGCCGAGGATGATCCGGAGTTCTTCCGCGCGATGCATGGCAAGGCCGCGGCCGTCCGGTCTTCGGCCCATCCGGCGCCGGAGCCATGCGGCTGACGGAGCCATGCGGCTGACGGGGCGGCAACGAGGAAAGAGGTTGCGCGCCGGCGCGGGATGGCGCGATGTTGAGGCGGCCGGCTGCCGCGGGGATGTCGAGGGAGCCGGCTGCCGCGGGGATGTCGAGGGAGCCGGTTGCCGCTGGATGATGAGGCGGCCGGCTGCCGCGGGGATGCCGAAGGAGCCGGTTGCCGTGGGAATGCCGAGGGAGCCGGTCGCCGCGGGATGATGAGGCGGCCGGTTGCCGCGGGGATGTCAAGGGAGCCGGTTGCCGCTGGATGATGAGGCGGCCGGTTGCCGAGCGAATAAGCGAAGAAATTGCGTCTATTTTGTCGAATTCGGCCTCGGGGCGCGAAATAGAAGCAGTTTCTTCGCTTATTTCTTTATTTTCGGACGAAATCCGAAGAAATCGAAAAAATAAGCGAAGAAATTTCCTCTATTTCGCCGGAAACGGCGGAATCGGCCGAGATAGAAGAAAAATCTTCGCTTATCATGCGAGAGGCGATGAGCTCGCTTATCGTACGAGAGGCATCATCTCGCTCATCGTGCGAACGGCGATAATTTCGCTTATCGTGCGTGAAGCGTTGATTTCGCTTATCGTACGAGAGGCATCATCTCGCTCATCGTGCGAACGGCGATAATTTCGCTTATCGTGCGTGAAGCGTTGATTTCGCTTATCGTACGAGAGGCATCATCTCGCTTATCGTGCGAACGGCGATGATTTCGCTTATCGTGCGTGAAGCGTTGATTTCGCTTACCGTACGAGAGGCATCATCTCGCTTATCGTGCGAACGGCGATGATTTCGCTTATCGTGCGTGAAGCGTTGATTTCGCTTACCGTACGAGAGGCATCATCTCGCTTATCGTGCGAACGGCGATGATTTCGCTTATCGTGCGTGAAGCGTTGATTTCGCTTACCGTACGAGAGGCATCGTCTCGCTTATCGTGAGAGAGGGCGTATTGGGCAACTCACCGCTCCTCCGCGGCCAGATCGAGCCAGTCGAGCTCCGCGCGCGTCAGCCGGATGTCCATGCCTTCGCGGCAGGAGCGAAGCTCCTCCGCGTTGCGGGCGCCGATCAGCGCGCAGGTCGGGAACGGCTGGTTCAGCACCCAGGCCAGCGCGATCTGCGCGACCGACGCGCCCTTCTCCCGCGCGAGCAGCTCCGCCCGGCGCAGCCGCTCCCAGTTCGCGTCGCTGTAGAACACCCGGACGATGTCCGGATCGTCCCGCCGCTCGGGCGTGAACCGGCCCGAGAAGAAGCCGCGCGCGAGCGACGACCACGACAGAAGCGGCATCTGCGTCTCCTCGTGCCACCGGATCGTCTCCTCGTCCGCCGACACGCAGCCCGGCCAAAACGGTTCGTTCGCCTTCGCGAGGCTCAGGTTCGGGCTGCTGAACGCAAAGCCGACCAGCCCGTGCGCCTCCGCCCAGGCGTTCGCCTCCTGCAGCCGCCGCCACGTCCAGTTGGAGCCGCCGATCGCCCGGATCCGGCCCGCCTCGATGTGCTCGTTGAGCGCCTCGATGATCTCGCCGACCGGCACGCTCGGATCGTCCCGGTGCAGGGCGTACAGCTCCACATGGTCGGTCCGCAGCTTCTCCAGGCTTCTCATCAGATCCTCCCGGATCGCTTCCCGATTGACGCGCGGGCCGCTCCGGTCGTGGTGCGCGCCCTTTGTCAGGATGACGAAGCGGTCCCGCGCCTTCCGCTCCTCCATGTACCGCCCGAGCACTTCCTCGCTCTCGCCGCCGCAGTAGATGCGCGCGGTGTCGACCGTGTTGCCGCCGACCGCCAGAAACGCGTCGAGATTGGCCGCCGCCGTCTCGTAGTTCTTGTGCCAGAAATAATCGGTTCCCTTGATCAGCCGCGATACCGGCTTGTCGACCCCGGCGATGCGAATCGTCTCCATTGGCGTCTGCTCCTCCCGAAAGTGTGGCGTGCAAGTTCGCGCCGTCATGGCGCTCCTGCCGCTCCTGTGTCCCTGCTGTCCATTATAAAGGAACGGACGGAAGGAAGATATACCGTCCATAAAGGAACGGACGGAAGGAAGATATATCGTCCATGAAAGAACGGACGAACGGAAGATATACCGTCCATAAAAGAACGGACGGAAGACATACCGTCCGTCAAACGCCCGGCCCCTTCAGCACGACTTCGAACTCGCGATCGCCGATGTCCGTCCGCGACGTCTCCCAGCCGAAGGCCGCCGCGGCCTCGGCGAGCGGCACGTAGGTCTTGCCGGCCACCAGCTTCGCCGGATCGGCCAGCGCGACCGGCTCGCCGTTCGCGAGCGCCGTCGCGGCGTCGACCGTCACCTCGAACGACCGGTCGCCGGCCGTCAGCCGGAGCCGCTTCGCCTCCTGGTCCCACTCGGCCTCCGCGCCGACGAGCTGCGCCAGTTCCTTCGCCGGCACGCGCAGGCCGCCGCCGCTTCCGATCGTCATCGTGCTGAACGCGATCCGCTCGCGCGCTCCGCCGTCCGCCCGCCAGACCCGGACGCGGAACAGCCGGTCGTCGTCCGACACCGCGGCCTCGTCCACCTGCCGGTCAAGCTCCTCGACGAACTTGCGCACGTTGTCCGCCGTGACGAGATATTTCGGGTCCTTGCGGCCGATCGCCTGCGCGATCCACGTGTTGATGTCCTGGTGGTGGTGCGACAGATCCTTGAAGTAGTCGAGCCGGTAGGTCCAGTCCGCCTCCGTCTGGAAGTCGTACACCTCGACGTTCGGGTAGCGGCTGAACTGCTCGAACATCCATTCCTTCATGAACTGCTGGTACCCGTACCGCTCGGGATTCGTCTCCCGCCAGACGACGTGGCGCAGGACGCTGTACGGCGGGTAGTAGATCAGGAATTTCACTTCCGGATAGTCCCTGATGAGCGGCAGGACATACTTCGTGAAGTTCGCCTGCACGAGTTCGAGCGGATCCTCTTCGCCGTAAGACGCTTCTTCCACGAGCGCTTTCCGGTAATGCCGGATCGTGACGTCTTCGCCGAATGTGACAAGATAATTCCAGTTGTACAATCCCTCGAGCCCCTGCACATGTCCGGTCCGGATCTGGCGCTTGAGCCCCTGGATCAGCTTATCGTAGGGCGTGTAGTTGAACCAGTACCGGAAGTCGTTCAGGAAGTTGTTGTCGTACAGGTAATCGGGAAAAGCGTTCCGCCCCTTGTTCTTGTTCTTCTTCAACGCGAAATAGTCGAGCCCCCACAGCACCGTCTTCGGCTTGCCCGTCTCGAGCGCGAGCTTCGCGGTCTTGTGCTGCTCGTCGGCGTAGGAACCCTGGAGCGACAGCTTCATCGTCTTGCCGCCGATCGCCTCCTCCACCTTGCTCGGGAAGAAGTTCTCGGTCATCGACGAGCCGATAATGATCGTCTCGTAGTCGTAGTTCTTCGCCAGCCCCGGGTTCTGGTAGCGTTCCTCCGGCCAGTAGACCGGCTTGTGAAACCACGGCTTGTGGTAGAGCTGCAGCGGGTCGACGACGTACGCGAGCAGCGCGAACATCGCGCAGAACAGCACGCAGCCCGCGGCAAACCAGCCGATCGTTCGCTTGTACAGGGCGGATCGCTTCACGCGCCGCCTCGCCGCCCGGCCCGCCGGCGGCAGCGGACGCATCGAATCGTTCGGAGTCATCTCGTGAACGCCGCCTTTCTAGAAGTTGAAGTAGAGGAACTCGGAGATCCGATTCAGGAAGAACAGCGACACCATGAACATGGCGGCCGCCGCAATGCCGACCTTCCAGCCGGGACGGAAGTCGCGCTCCCGCTCCGACGAGTTGCGGGTGAACAGCACGATCGGCAGGAAGATGGCGATGAGCAGAATCGGATACCAGTACGTCCGGAGATGGCCGAACGCGACGCCGTTCAGGCCGGCCATCCCCTTGAGCAGGCGGAGCGCCTGGTCGAACGACTCGGCGCGGAAGAACACCCAGGTCACGTTGATGAACAGGAAAGTGATCCCCCACGCGAGCCAGCGCGGCAGCGGGCGGAAGTATTCGCCCCAGATGCGCTGGACGATCTGCGCCGCGCCGTGCAGGAAGCCCCACATGATGAACGTCCAGCCGGCGCCGTGCCAGAATCCGCCGATCAGGAAGACGGCCATGTTGTTGAAGTACGTCCGCAGCTTGCCCTTGCGGTTGCCGCCGAGCGGGATGTAGATGTAGTCGCGCAGGAACCGGCTCAGCGTCATGTGCCAGCGCCGCCAGAAATCCTGGATGCTCGTCGCCTTGTACGGCGAGTTGAAGTTCTGCGGCAGCCGGATGTTGAACAGCAGCGCGATGCCGATCGCCATGTCGGTGTAGCCGCTGAAGTCGAAATAGAGCTGGAACGTGTACGACAATGCCGCGACCCAGGAGTCGATGAACATGTGCGCCTTCGCGAATCCGGCGTTCGCGTAATCGGCGAACGTGTCGGCGATGACGACCTTTTTGAACAGCCCGATGCAGAAAATGTAGATGCCGCGCGCGACGTTGTTCCAGTTCCACACCTTGTTCCGCAGCCGGTCGAACTGCGGCATCATTTCGCCGTGGTGCAGGATCGGACCGGCGATCAGGTGCGGATAGAAGGTGACGAACAGGATGTAGTTGATGATGTCGTATTCTTTCGCCTTCTGCTTGTAGGCATCGACGAGGAACGCGATCTGGGTGAACGTGAAGAAACTGATGCCGAGCGGAAGCACGATTTTGAGCAGCGGGTAATCGGTGCCGAGGGCGGCGTTCAGATTTTCCAGGAAGAAATCCGCGTACTTGTAGTAGCCGAGCAGCAAAATATCGCCCACGATGCCCGCCGCGAGCAGTTTCTTGCGATGGTGATGCAGCCTGGACGTCGGTTCGCCGGACGCGATCAGCAGCCGGCCGACGGTATAGTTGAACGTGATCGACGCAAGAATAAGCGGGACGTAACGAACGTCCCACCACCCGTAGAAGACGAGCGAAGCGAGAGCCAGCCATACCTTGGCGGCGTAGGTGAGCCGCAGACGGCACAGGATGAAATAGCCCGCCACCGTGATCGGGAAGAAGGCAAAGATGAATACGTACGAGTTGAACAGCATCTGTTGCGGTCACATCCCACATTTTAATAAGACAAGTATATTGTAACAAGGCGAGAACGGCAAACGTTTCCCGGATGGCGCGGACGCGTGCGGGATCGGCCGCGTCCGCCGTCCGGAGCGCAGCCCCGGGGCGCGCAAAGAAAAAGCGGCGCAGGTTCCGGTTGTCCGGAATCCGCGCCGCTGTGTCGTTCGAAAATGGTGCTGAAGAAGGGACTCGAACCCCCGACCCGCGCATTACGAATGCGCTGCTCTACCAGCTGAGCTACTTCAGCGTGTACCGCCTTCGCTGCAGGCGACTCTTATAGAATATCAGGGATCGGACGGCGTGTCAACAGGTGGCGAAAACTTTTTTTTGACCACGTATACGGCCCGGTCCGCGGGGATAGGATGTCTGTAGAACGTACGCCAGAGGAGGGGATTCGGGGCATGCGGCGCGAAGAACCGGACGGGAATGTGCTCGCGGGGCTGGCGTTCGGCATGCTGCTGTCGGCCCCGGTCTGGGTGACGCTATGGCTGCTGTTCAAATTTTGTCTCGGATGAATGATGGTGCCTGGCGCAAGCCGGGCTTTTTTTTTGTGAGCAACGTTTCCGTAAATCGGCGGCACCATCGGGTCCGGGTCCGGCGTTCGCCGCGTATAATGGCGTATGACACGTCATGTCATGCTTGCACGCCATTATGCAGGGGAGGACCGCACATGCCGACCATTCCGAATTTTCCACGCCAGTTGCTCGAGGAGCATCGGGCCTGGCATCACGCGCGCATGTCCGTCGACACCGCGAACCCGCCGCCGGGGTACGGTACCGATTTCCTCGAATTTCACCGGCAGTTCATCCGGCGCGTGCTGGACTGGTACCGGGGGCAGGGGCTGGATATGCGGCTGGTTCAGCCGTGGACCGTCCCGCCCGAGCCGATACGCGCGTCTGCCTGCTATGACCGGTCGGCGGAAGATCGCATCCTTCGAATGCCCCGGTCGTTCGCGACAACCGACGAGCTCGGGCGTTTCATCGAGGCGTCCGGGCTGCACAACTGCATGCACCAGCAGGCGGCGCTCCTCTACGGAGAGCCCGAGCTGAACGATCTCGACGTCGCGCCGCGGAGCACGGTGTTCTACCAGATCCACGGAATGATCGACAACTGGTACCGCAACTGGGAGGCCGCGCACGGAATCGGGGGCGGGATGGCCCGGATCGCGGGGAAGGGGGGCGGCGGGCGGGAGGCGGTCAGCCGCCGTCCGGCGCGGACATGTGCAGCAGGCGGCGGAAGACGTCGAGATAGTAGGACGCCTCCCGGGGGACGAAGCGGTCCGCCGTCACGCGTTCGACGGCCGGACGGAGCCCTGTGCCGCCTTCGCCGGGCACGCGGCCTTCCACCGTCAGTTCCGGGATGCGTCCTTCGAACAGCGCAATCAGATCCCGGGCGTCCGCTTCGTAGATGCCGGCTATCTCCTCGGCCTGCAGCCGGAACGCGTCGAGCGGCGCGTCGGACAGCACGGCGTACACGCGGCTGATCTCGCGGTCGATGAACGGGACGCCGCGGGCGACGCCCGTGCGCTCCGACCGGCATTCGAACAGGAAGGCGAGCCGGTCGAACGGGATGTCAAGGCCGATCTCCTCGTCGATCTCGCGCGCGGCGTCGCGGTGCGACTCGCCTGCGGCCAGATGGCCGGCGACGGTGATGTCGTAATGGTCCGGGAAGGTGTCCTTCCCGGACGCGCGCTTCTGGAAGCGGACAAGCAGCCGGCCGCTCGCCGGCTCCGGACGGGCCAGCCAGCAGTGGAACGAGCGGTGCCAGAGGCCCCGCGCGTGCACCTCGCCGCGCGGCGCGACGCCGATCGGCCGGAGTTCGTCGTCGTAGATGTCGAACAGCTCTTCGGCGGTCACGTCCATTTCGCCGCCCAGAGCTTCATCTGCTTGATGATCGGGTGCAGGTCCTCGCCCTTCGGGGTCAGCTGATACTCGACCGTGACGGGCACCGTCGGGTAGACATGGCGCTCGAGGACGCCCTTCGCTTCGAGATGGCGGAGGGTGCTCGTCAAGGCCCGCGGGCTGACGTGGGGAATCGCGCGCTGCAGTTCGCCGAACCGCTTCTTGCCGCCGAACAGTTCGCGCAGGACGAGGAACGCCCATTTGCCGCCGAGCACTTCCAGCGTTTTCTCGATGTTGCATTCGATGTGGACGGGGTTTTTCGGTATGTGGTTGCGGCTGCTCTGCATTGTGGCTCACCTCACCCGGAGATCTGGAATGTTCGCCGCCAAAGCCGCTACCAAATGTATAGCAGCTACAGCGGATATAATTAAATGAAGAACATTTCACTTCTTACCATGATATATGAACTGGTCTAGAATGGGAAGGGGACGGCGGACAGGCGGGTCTGTGCGCCGTGCCGAAAGCAGGGAATACGGCAGGAGGGATAAGGCATGAAATATCGGAAACTGGGGCGGACGGGCCTCAAGGTGAGCGAGATCAGCCTCGGCAGCTGGCTGACCTACGGCGGATACGTCGAACGCGAGAACGCGGTGAAGTCGATCCGGAAGGCGTACGACCTCGGCATCAACTTCTTCGATACCGCGAACGTGTACGAGCGGGGCGCGGCGGAGGAGCTGATGGGCGCGGTGCTGCGCGAGTATCCGCGCGAATCGTACGTGCTCGCGACGAAGGTGTTCTGGCCGATGGGCGACGGGCCGAACGACCGCGGGCTGTCGCGGAAGCACATCATGGAGCAGGCGCATGCGAGCCTGAAGCGGCTCGGGCATGATTACGTCGATATCTACTACTGCCATCGCCACGATCCCGAGACGCCGCTCGACGAGACGCTGCGCGCGATGGACGACCTCGTGCGGCAGGGCAAGGTGCTCTACGTCGGCGTCAGCGAGTGGACGGCGGCGCAGATGGCGGAGGCGCTGGCCGTGGCGGACAAGTATTTGCTCGACCGGATCGTCGTCAACCAGCCGGTGTACAACATGTTCAACCGCTACATCGAGAAGGAGATCATCCCGCTCGGCGAGCGCTGCGGCATCGGACAGGTCGTGTTCTCGCCGCTCGCGCAGGGGCTGCTGACGGGCAAGTACAAGTCGGCGGACGACATTCCGGCGGACAGCCGCGCGGCGCGCCTGGACTGGGTGAAGAAGGGGATCACCGAGGACAAGATCGAGAAGGTCCGCCAGCTGTCGGAGGTGGCGGGCGAGCTCGGCATCACGGTCGGCCAGCTCGCGCTGGCGTGGATTCTGCGCCAGCCGAACGTGGCGAGCGCGCTGGTCGGGGCGAGCCGGCCGGAGCAGGTCGAGGAGAACGCGAAGGCGTCCGGCGTCGAACTGTCCGCCGACGTGCTGGAGCGGATCGAGGAGATTTTGAAGTAAAGGGCTTTTATGCGGGCAAAAGGGAAGGCCGATGCGTCCGCGCGGGGAAACCCGCGGGGCGTATCGGCCTTTTTGTCGCGAAGGGTCTCAATATGATGTATGTTTGCATTACATGCGGGAACGTTTCGTGAGACCTGGACAATAAACTGCAAATTTGCATTACATTCGGGCGACATCGTACGAATGGGTCCAAATGTAATGCAGATTTGCAGTACATTTGGACAGTATCGCACGGATGGGGCCCAATGTAATGCACTTTTGCATTACATTTTGCGGCTTTTCCGAATGGCCGGACTCATGTGATGCATTTTTGCAGCACGTGGCGGCGACGGGTCAGCGGACCGCGCCGGCCGTCCCGGCTTCCACCGCCTCCCGCCGGCCTTCCTCGATGATTCTCTTCGCCCGCTCGATCTCCTGCGGCGTCGGCTCCCGCACGCCGTCGAGCGTGTACGGAATGCCGAGCTGCTGCCATTTGTACACGCCCATCCGGTGGTAGGGGAGCAGCTCGAACTTCTCGACGCCGCGCAGCGTGCCGAGGAAGCGGCCGAGCGCCAGCAGATCCTCGCGCCGGTCGGTGACGCCGGGAACGAGCACGTGGCGGATCCACATCTTCCTGCCGGTGTCGGACAGGCGCCGGGCGAACCGGAGGATGCGGTCGTTCGGCTGCGACGTCAGGTCTTCGTGCCGCGCGGCGTCCATCAGTTTCAGGTCGAGCAGCGCGAGGTCGACGACGTCCAGCAGGCCGCAGGCCTCCGCGTGCTGCGGATCGCAAAAGCCCGAGGTGTCGATCGCGGTGTGCAGGTAGAACCGCCTTTTCGCCTCGCGCAGCAGCGCGGCGACGAACGGCGCCTGCAGCGTCGGCTCGCCGCCCGAGATCGTGATGCCGCCGCCCGATTGCCAGTAGTAGTCCAGGTAGGGCTCGATCTCGGCCAACACGGCTTCGACGGACATTTCGCGGCCGGCCGCCGGGTCCCAGGTGTCGGGGTTGTGGCAGTACCGGCAGCGCAGGGCGCAGCCCTGAAGGAAGAGGACGAACCGGATGCCCGGTCCGTCCATCGTGCCGAAGGTTTCGATCGAATGAACGCGCCCGACGACGTTGCGGTCGGGGCGATCGTGGCGCGGAGCGCCGCGGTGTTGCGGGTCCGGAGGCGTTTGCGACGCGTCCGGGAGCGGGTGCATCGCGTCCGGGTGCGAGTGCGTCGTGTCCGGATGCAATTGCCGCGTGTCCGGGTGCGTTTGCGACGCGTCCGGGAGCGGGTGCATCGCGTCCGGGAGCGGGTGTGTCGTGTCCGGGAGCGGGTGCATCACGTCCGGGAGCGGGTGCGTTGTGTCCAGTTGCGAGTACGGCGTATCCGGATGCGACGCCGCGCGCGGTTGCGCGCCGGGTTCCGTCGCATCGCGTTGCCGCGTGTCCTGATGCTTCATGCCGATGCCCTCCGTTCGATCGCCCGCCGCCCGGAACCGACCGGAGAGCGGACGTCTGTCACATCTTTTCGTGGAACGTCCGGTTGATCACCTCGAGCTGCTGCTCGCGCGTCAGCTTGATGAAGTTGACGGCGTAGCCCGAGACGCGGACGGTGAGCTGCGGATATTTCTCGGGATGTTCCATCGCGTCGAGCAGTGTCGACCGGTCGAACACGTTCACGTTCAGGTGATGGCCGCCCTGAGCCATGTAGCCGTCGAGCAGCGAGGCCAGATTCCGGATCCGGCTGTCTTCGTCGCGGCCGAGCGCCTTGCCGACGATCGAGAACGTGTTCGAGATGCCGTCCAGCGCGTCGCTGTAGGGCAGCTTCGCTACGCTCGCGAGCGACGCCAGCGCGCCCTTCCGGTCGCGGCCGTGCATCGGGTTCGCGCCCGGCGCGAACGGTTCGCCCGCCCGGCGTCCGTCGGGGGTCGAGCCGGTTTTCTTGCCGTAGACGACGTTCGACGTGATCGTCAGCACCGATTGCGTCGGGATCGCGCCGCGGTACGCCTTGTGCTTGCGCAGCTTCTCCATGAACGACGAGACGATCTCGGCCGCCAGCTCGTCGACGCGCGGGTCGTTGTTCCCGAATTGCGGGTAGTCGCCCTCGATCCGGAAGTCGACCGCGATGCCCCGCTCGTCGCGGATCGGATGCACCTTCGCGTACCGGATCGCGCTCAGGCTGTCGGCGACGACCGACAGGCCGGCGATGCCGCAGGCCATCGTGCGGATGATGTCGCGGTCGTGCAGCGCGAACTCGAGGCGCTCGTAGCAGTATTTGTCATGCATGTAGTGGATGACGTTCAGCGTGTTGATATAGAGCCCGGCCAGCCATTCGAGCACGCGGTCGTAACGCTCGCGCACCTCGTCGTAGTCCAGCGTGTCCGACAGGATCGGCTCTTCCTTCGGTCCGACCTGGACGCCGAGCTTCTCGTCGACGCCGCCGTTGATCGCGTAGAGCAGCGCCTTCGCGAGGTTCGCCCGGGCGCCGAAGAACTGCATCTGCTTGCCGATCCGCATCGCGGAGACGCAGCAGGCGATGCCGTAATCGTCGCCGTAGATCGGGCGCATCAGGTCGTCGTTTTCGTACTGCACCGAGCTCGTCTCGATCGACACCTTCGCGCAGTACCGCTTGAACGCCTCCGGCAGCCGCGTCGACCAGAGCACGGTCAGGTTCGGCTCGGGCGCGGGGCCGAGGTTGTAGAGCGTGTGCAGAATGCGGAAGCTGTTCTTCGTCACGAGCGTGCGGCCGTCCTCGGCCATGCCGCCGATCGACTCGGTCACCCAGGTCGGGTCGCCGCTGAACAGCTCGTTGTACTCCGGCGTGCGCAGGAACTTGACGATCCGCAGCTTCATGACAAAATGGTCCATCAGCTCTTGCGCCTCGCGTTCGGTCAGCGTCCCTTCGGCCAAATCGCGCTCAAAGTAGATGTCGAGGAACGTCGAGACGCGGCCGAGGCTCATCGCGGCGCCGTTTTGCTCCTTGATCGCGCCGAGATAGGCAAAGTAGAGCCATTGCACCGCCTCGCGGGCGTTCGCCGCGGGCCGCGAAATGTCGAAGCCGTACGAGAGCGCCATCCGCTTCAGCTCTTCGAGCGCGCGGATCTGCTCGGCATGCTCCTCGCGGGCGCGGATGATCTCTTCCGTCATCGGCCCGCTCTCCATGGTCGCGAGATCGGCCTTCTTCGCCTCGATCAGCCGGTCGACGCCGTACAGCGGCACGCGCCGGTAGTCGCCGATGATGCGGCCGCGGCCGTAGGCGTCCGGCAGGCCGGTAATGATGCCCGCCCGGCGCGCTGCGCGCATCTCGGGCGTATAGGCGTCGAACACGCCCTGGTTGTGCGTCTTGCGGATCTCCGTGAACAGCCGGACGATCTCCTCCGGCAACTCGTAGCCGTAGGCCTTGCAGGCGTCCTGCACCATGCGGATGCCGCCGAACGGCATGATCGCGCGGCGGAACGGCGCGTCCGTCTGCACGCCGACGATTTTCTCGAGGTCCCGGTCAAGGTAGCCCGGTCCGTGCGAGGTGATGGTGGACGGGGTGTTCACGTCGATGTCCCAGACGCCGCCGCGCTCCCGTTCTTCCCGGGAGAGCCGGCTGACGATCTCCCACAGGCGGTTCGTCGCCTCGGTCGGCCCTTCGAGGAACGATTCGTCTCCCTCGTAAGGCGTTACGTTGCGCAGAATGAAGTCGCGCACGTCGATCTCTTCCATCCACCGGCCGGAAGCAAATCCTCGCCAGCAATCCGGTGCGTCATCGATTCGGGGTTGATGTACGGCGGTGGTCATGACACCTGCTCCCTCCCTGTGTCGCTTCTCGCGGCGGCCGCCGGAACGGCTCAGCCGCTTTCATCTGAAAGAGTATCATGTTTCAGGCAAAAAGTATGTGAAAGAAATCACAAACTATCTTGACATACAACCGACGCCGCGCCGTTGATCCCGTCCGCGGTCCGATCGCGGTCCGTCCGCGGCTGGCCGCACCGGTCGCGGACAATGTCGGCGCGCCGCAACCCGATCGCGGCCTGTCCGCAGCCCGATCGCGGTCCGACCGCGGCCGGCCGCACCCGTCGCGGGCAAGGTTAGCGCGGCCGCGTCAGATGCTGCAGATTTCCTTCGGACACGCCGGGCATTCGGGACAGCCGGCCATCTCCTGCAGCTTGCTCAGCTGCAGCACGCGCAGCCTGCCGCCGGGCGCCATGTCGATGACGCCTTCGTTCTTCAGGGTGTTCAGCATCCGGTTGATGCTTTCGCGCGTCGTGCCGACCAGTTCGGCCAGCTCGGTGTTCGTCAGTTTCAGGCGGATCAGGATGCCGTCCGGCTGCGCGACGCCGAAGCTGTTCGTCAGGCGGATCAGCGTCGAGGCGAGGGCGCCCGGCTTGCCGAGCATGATGAGATCGCACAGCTTCGACTCGCTCCTGCGGCGCATCAGGCTCATCCACATCGCGAACCGGAACGCGAGCTCGCCGTCCTTGCTGAGCAGCATCTCCAGTTCCGGCAGCGGGATGATGCCGGCTTCGACATCGTCCATCGCCTGGCCGCTGTTGCGGTGGTTCGGATCCCACATGTCGAAGTCGACGAGGAAATCGCCGGGCTTCAGGATCGACAGCAGCAGGTCGCGCCCGTCGTCCGTCGTGCGGCGCAGCTTGACGTGACCCTTGCGGACATAGTAGACGGCTTCGGCCGGATCGCCTTCCCAGAACAGATAGGCTCCCGCCTCGTAGCGCCTGAAGTGCATGATCGATTCCAGCGCCTTGAGCTGGCGTTCCGTGAACGGGCTTTCGGCCTGCTCCCTCCCGCAGATCGCGGTCTGCGCGTATCCGACCGTGGCGGTCATCGGTTTCATCGCCATCGCTGTCTCGCCTCCCATTGTCACCTGCTTGATTCAAGCATACACGATCCGCGTCGCGGGCGTAATCGGGGAATCGACGGAGTTTGCGGCGGGAAAATTACGGATTTGCATGATGATGAAAATCACAGACGGCTCCGGCAAAATCGCGTATTCTGGCCGTATCGGCGCACTCCGCGGCTCGCGCCCCGAGAGCGGCATCAGGGAATTCCCCGATCGCGCGCGCTCCGGGCCCCGCGGCGCGGATTGCGAACTGGAACGGACCGACATGCGGCAGGAAGGTGGGAGAACCATGGAGAGCGCCAAGGAAGCGATACTTCGCGAAGTGAAAAGGCTTCGCCGCGAGACCGAGAGCGATTTCGCCGGACTCGGGCTGCTTGATCCGTCCAGCCGGCGCGTGACGTGGCGGATCGTGGTCGGCAGCGTCAGCAGCCGGACGCCGAACATGACGCAGCGTCCGAGCGTCGGGCTGCTCGGCACGACAATCCGTTCCGGCACGCCGGTTTGCTTCGATCCGAGCCGTCCCGGCGCGGAGCGGGCGCGGATCGAGGACCCGATCCTGCTCGCCGAAGGCCTGGCCGCCGCCGTTTTCCTGCCCGTCAGGACGGGCACCGACATCGCCGGCGTCCTGCTGCTCGGCAGGCGGCTGACGAAGGATTACACGGACGCGGAGATCAGCCGGGCCGTCCGCGGCATCAAGGCGCTCGGCGCGCGGGAGGAGTGGTGGCGGGAACTGGAGATGGAGGCGGCGGGCTGGCCGAAGCGGTAGGGCGGCGGTCGTTGCGGTCTTTTCGTCCCCTCTGCTACAATTCGGGTAAGGCCGCGGAAGACGGAGGAATCGGAAAATGGTGAAGCTGCTCCTGTGCGACGATCATGCGGTGGTCCGCTCGGGGCTGCGCATGCTGCTCGACGGCAGACACGGCATCGAAGTGGTCGGCGAGGCGTCGGAGGGCGCCGAGGCGATCCGGATGGCGCTCGAACTCCGGCCCGATGTCGTGCTCATGGACGTCAGCATGCCGCACGGCATGGACGGCCTGACCGCGACCGCGGAGCTCAAGCAGCGGCTGCCGGAGACGAACATTCTCATCCTGACGATGCATGACGACGACGAGTATCTGTTCCGGGCCATCCAGATCGGCGCTTCGGGCTACATCCTGAAGAACGCGCCCCACGAGGAGCTGGTGTCCGCGATCCGTTCGGTGGCGGCCGGGGACGCCTATCTGTACCCGACCGCGACGAAGCGGCTGATGAGCGAATACCTGAACCGGCTGAAGTCGGGCGCCGAACCGCCGGACGCCTACGACACGCTGTCGGAGCGGGAGAAAGAGATTCTCGGCTGGATCGCGAGGGGATACTCGAACAAGGAAATCGCCGACCATCTGGTCATCAGCGTCAAGACGGTCGAGACGCACAAGGCGAATCTGATGGAGAAGCTCGGGCTGAAGACGCGCCCCGAGCTGATCAAATTCGCGCTGAAGAAAGGGCTGTTGAACTTTGAATGACACCGGCGGCGCGAGATTGGGCAAGCACGAGGCGGAACTCGCCGCGCGCCTGCTGCGAGAGATCGACGCGCACATCGCGGACGAGAACTTGCGCAGGCAGCTCAAGACGGCGCTGAAGCAGCTCGCGGACGTGAAGTTCGCTCTCGACGAGTCGGCGATCGTGGCGATCACGGACGCCAGGGGCATCATCCAGTACGTCAACGACAAGTTCGTCGAGATCTCGAAATACAGCCGCGAGGAACTGCTCGGCCAGGATCACCGGATCGTCAACTCCGGCTACCACAGCAAGGAATTCATGCGCGACCTGTGGCGGACGATCTCGCGCGGGGAAGTGTGGCGCGGCGACATCCGCAACCGGGCGAAGGACGGCACTTACTACTGGGTCAACACGACGATCGTGCCGTTCCTCGACGAGAACGGACGACCGTACCAGTACCTGTCCATCCGCAACGAGGTGACGAAGCTGAAGCAGGTCGAGCAGGAACTGAAGGAAATGATGACGCGCGTCATCGCGGTGCAGGAGGAGGAGCGGAAACGGATCTCGCGCGAGCTGCACGACGGGGTCGGACAAGGCCTGTTCTCGCTGCTCATCCGCATCGACCGGCTGCTCGACGACCATCCGGAGATCGACGAGCTGCGCGGCCTGCGCCGGGACGTGGCGGACGTGATGGAGGACATCCGCGGCATGGCGCGGGAGCTCCGGCCGTCGGTGCTGGACGATCTCGGCGTCGGCCCGGCCGTGCGCACCTATGTCGAGAACTATTCGGCGCATTACGGCATTGACGTGAGCCTCGCGATCGAGCTGCGCGGCAGGCTCGACATCGCGGCGGAGACGACGATCTACCGGGTCGTGCAGGAAGCGCTCACGAACATCGCGAAATACGCCGACGTCGACGAGTGCGAGGTGACGATCCGGGAGACGGACGACGCGGTCGAGGCGGTCGTGCGGGACGAAGGCGCGGGCTTCGATCCCTCCGTCAAGGGAAGCGGCGTCGGCCTGTTCTCGATGGAGGAGCGGGCGCGCGCCGTCGGCGGAACGCTCGAGATCCGGTCCGCGCCGGACCGGGGGACCGAGGTGCGCCTCGTCGTTCCGAAGGGAACGCCGGCCGCGCGTTGAAGCGGCTGTGCCGCCGCGCGCGTCCGCGAAGCGAAGCGGCCTTCCCGGCCCGCCTCGAGGGGCGGGCGGGAAGGCCGCGTTCGTTCCGCCGGACGGATCAGACCGAGCGGATGCGCGCGCCCGCGGACGGAACGCCGGTCCGGCCGGCGAAGGCGCGCAGCATCCAGGCGTGCTTGTCCAGGCTCTTCCGGATGCCGGTCAGCAGGTCGGCCGTCGCGTCGTCGCCCGCCTGATCCGCGGCGCGGATGCCTTCGTCGAGCTCGGCGGCGATCTTCCGGAAGTCATCCGCGATCTCGAGCACCATCGCGTCCGCGTCCTCGTGGCCCGAGGCTTCCTTGACGGTGGCGAGCTTCAGGAAGTCCGCCATGCGCGAGACCGGTTGGCCGTCCAGCGCCAGCAGCCGCTCGGCCAGTTCGTCGACGTACCCGGCCGCCTCGTCGTACAGTTCCTCGAACTTGGCGTGCAGCGTGTAGAATGAAGCGCCTTTCACATACCAATGATAATGGTGAAGCTTGACGTAGAGCACGCTGAAGTTGGCGATTTGCCGGTTCAGCAAGTCATGAATGGACGCCATGTCGGGTATCCTCCTTCGAAAGTTGGGAAATGGGGTCGCATCCCGCGGCGGGCGACGCTTCGTTCCCGGTTAGGTTGCGCCGTTCCGGCGGGATTATGCCGTTGGACAACGGGACCATAAGATTAAAGTAATTCTTAATTTATAATTATTATAAATTACTGCTGCCCATTTGTCAAATGATGTCTCCATCCGGGCCGAAAGGGACAGCAATCGGAAGCTTTGGGGAGCTTTCGCGGACAGGCTCGCGAAGCCGACTCCTTGTTGACCGTAGCGGCGGAAATTCGTTACAATAAGGAGACACAAACGTTTTCAATGCCGGTTTTTGTACCATACCGCGCCTTGCGGGGCGCGGTTTTGCCGCCATCATGTTCATGAAGGAGGAGGAGATCGGGATGTATGTCATGAAGGACTCGGAATACATGTTCGTCTTCACGGGTCCGGACGGTTCGGGACGGAAGACCGTAGCCGACGCGGTCGGGCAGACGCTTCACATTCCCAAGGTGCCCGGCTACGCCACCCGAAAGCCGCGCCCGGGCGAAGTTGACGGCGTTGATTACCACTTCATCTCGCGGACGCTGTACGACCAGCTGGAAGAAGACGGCGAGTTCCTTGAGAGCATCGAGCTTCGGGGGAACAAGTACGGGATCCGCGACAAGGATGTCGCCCGGGCTTTCGAGAAGAGCGGATCGGTCTACCTGATCCTGAATCGTGAAGGCGCGGACATTCTGAAGGAGAAATACGGCGATCACTGCATCCGGCTGTTCATCTACGCGGACCGCCGCACGGTGGAGGAACGGCAACGCGCGCTCGGACTGCCGGAGGACGTCATCAGGGAGCATCTGAGCCGCTACGAATACGACATGGAATATCAATCGCAGTGCGAGCATTCGTTCGAGAACTACGATCTCGCGCATACGGTGTTCGATATCACGAATACGCTCGAGAAATATCTGAACCGGGGACTGGTGGACAAAGACTGACCGCTCCCCGGCCGCAAAGCGAAGACCGCCGTCCGCTGATCCAGCGAACCGGCGGTCTTGACTCATGGGCCGGCGTTTCAGAACGTCTGCTGCTGCTGCGGGATTTGGCCGACCGCCGCCGAGGTCCCGAAAGACAAGCCGGCCGCCGGGACCGCGTGCGTCACGGCCTGCTCCAGCTGGCGGCAGATGGCCGAAGCCTGTTGCAGCCGGTCCAGCGCCGCCTGGTGGCCCTGCAGCGCGTTCCGGATGATCTGGACCGCCTGGAGCTCCCGCTGCGCGAGCTGTTCGAGCGTCGCGGCGTTCTGCTGCTCCTGCTGCAGCATCTGCTGGTACATCTGGGTCGATTGCTGCGTCTGCTGGATCAGCTGCGAAATCATCTGCTCGCACTGCCGGATCTGCTGGACGGCGCCCGGCGCGTAGGCGTTCTGCGCATGGTTGGCGTAGTGGTTTTGAAACATCGTGATTCCTCCCGGTTCGCTTGATCGGAGCCGGCGCCGGGACGCGCGGTCACCGGGCGCCGCTCCGCGTTTAGGATGGCGGACGGGAGGCCGTTTATGCACCAGGATACGGGGAGGCGCAGGAAAGTGGCGGAATGGCGGTTTCTTTTTCGCATCGACTATCTGAACGTGACCGGGGAAGAGCGCAATCTGAAGGGGACGCTGTATACGGACGGGAGACCGCCGACGCCGGAGGACATCCTGAAGTTCCTGCGCTCGAGCGGGTTCGACGTGGACTTCAGCGACCGCGAGCACATGGTGTTCTTCCGGGGAGGGGACAATCCGCTCGAAATCCGGGTCGTGAAGATCGGCAACGAGGACCGGGAGCATGACGACTTCGCGCTGAAGGCGATCCTCGAGCAGTTCCGCAAGCGCGATCCGGCGATCGGCGGCTGACGATCGCCGGCCGGCGCGGGCCTGTCAACCGGCGACGATCTTGATCATGTACGTGCGGGTCCGCGGGCCGTCGAATTCGCAGAAATAGATGCCCTGCCATCGCCCGAGCAAGAGCTGCCCGCCGGAGATGATCACGGTCTGCGAGGCGCCGGCGGTAATCGTCTTCAGGTGCGAGGCGGTGTTGCCCTCCATGTGCCGGTAGCCCGGATGCTGCCAGGGATACACTTCGCCCAGGCGGAGCAGCACGTCGTGCCGGACGTCGGGATCGGCGTTCTCCTGGATCGTGATGCCGGCCGTCGTGTGGGGCGAATAGACGACGGCGATGCCGTCCTTCACGCCGGAACGCTGGACCGCGGCCCGGACCTGGCGGGTGATGTCGATCATTTCGTCGCGCCTTGACGTGTGGAGCGTTTCGGTTGTGAGCATCGGATCTCGACTCCTTCCGCAGTTTCAGCCCCATTGTGCAGGGTGAACCGGGATTTTGTCAATTCGTGGCAGGTCGGGACGATCTTTTTTTGCTGTAAAAAAAGGGAAAGGGGAAACCGCCGTTGACCAGAACCCGAATTCGCAAAGCCGTGCTTCCGGCGGGAGGCCTCGGCACGCGGTTCCTGCCGGCGACGAAGGCGCAGCCGAAGGAGATGCTGCCGCTGATCGACAAGCCGGCGATCCAGTACATCGTCGAGGAAGCGGTGAAGTCGGGCATCGAGAGCATCATGATCGTCACGGGCCGCAACAAGCGGGCGATCGAGGACCATTTCGACAAGTCGGTCGAGCTGGAGATGGCGCTCGAGGCGAAGGGCGACGCGGAGATGCTCGAGATCGTCCGCGGCATTTCGAATCTGGCGGAGATTTACTACATACGGCAAAAAGAACCCCTCGGGCTCGGACATGCGGTGCTCAGCGCGCGGCATTTCGTCGGGAACGAGCCGTTCGCGGTGCTGCTCGGCGACGACATTCTCGTGTCGGAACCGCCTTGCCTGAAGGCGATGATCGACGTGTACGAGCGGACCGGCTCGTCCGTCGTCGCGGTCATGCAGGTGCCTTGGGAGGAGACGGAGAAGTACGGCATCGCCGATTTCGACGCCGCGTCCGGCGATCATCGCATCCGCGGCCTGGTCGAGAAGCCGCCGCGCGGCGAGGCGCCGTCGAACTGGGCGGTGGTCGGGCGGTATATCTTCGAGCCGGAGATTTTCCGCCATCTGGAGAAGGTCGCGCCCGGGCGGGGCGGCGAAATCCAGTTGACAGACGGCATGCGGCAGCTGAACGCGGAGCGGCCGATGATCGCCTATCCGTTCCGCGGGCGGCGGTACGATATCGGCGACAAATTCGGCTTCGTGCAAGCGACCGTCGATCTGGCGCTCGACCGGCCCGATCTGGCGGACCGGGTGCGGGCGTATTTGCGGGAGCGGTTGGCCGGGGACGAATAGAGGGGGCGGCGGGAGTTGCCGGCGGATGCGGCAGGCGGGAGCGCCGGTTCGCACGTTCGCAGGGGGAGGCGCGTGCGCAATCGCGGAGTCGGCGAGCCCCGCGCGGACGCGGAAACGGCGAGTCTCGCGCGGACGCGGAAACGGCGAGTCTCGCGCGGACGCGAAACAGGCGAGCCTTGTGCGCGATCGCGAAGCCGGTGAGCCTCGCGTGGGTGCGGAGTCGGCGAGCCTCGCGCGGACGCGGTCCCGCGTTCGCCGGGCTCGCCTTTGCGCGGCCGTCCGCCGCACCCGCCATCATGCGGTTGTCCGCCGCATCTTCAGCCGCCGGATTCACGCCGGAATCAGAAGAACCGGCTCAGTTCGAGCGAGATGAAGCTGCCCGGCTGGACCTGCGTGTTCAGCAGTCCGGGCGGCAGGACGCGGCCGTTCAGCCGGACGGTCGTCTGGATGTTGCTGCCGGGACCGGTGAAGACGCCGCCGACCGACACGATCTGGCCGCCCAGCCCGAACTGCACCGCGCCCGTCGAGGTGAGCGCCTGGCGCACCGTCATCCCGAACCGGTGCGGAATATTGTAGTTCCGCGTCAGCCACGGGAACTGCCGGCCGCCGTTGATGAAGACCGTGACGAATCGCTGACCGCCGGGGAACGGCGGGAACGGTCCGGGACCGGGTCCGGGAAAAGGCGGGAACGGTCCGGGGCCGGGAAAAGGCGGGAACGGACCGGGCCCCGGGAACGGCGGGAACGGACCGGGACCGAAACCGGGACCGGGGCCGAAGCCCGGGCCGGGGCCGAAACCGGGACCGAAGCCCGGGCCGGGGCCGAAACCGGGACCGATTTGCTGTCCGGGCGCCTGGCCGGGAGTTTGTTGTCCCGGAGTCTGGGGAGCCGGGAAGGCGCGCAGCGAATCGCAGCCGCATCCGGCGCTGACAGCTTGGTTGATTTGCTGTTGTTCCATGTACCGATTGCTCCTTTTTTCTGGATTGGGCTTCCGGGATATCGTATGCGGCACATGCCTATCCGGTGATGGCGGCTCTTGCGCGCCGCGACGGAAGGCGTACAATGGATGGAAGAAGCTGAACTTTGGACTCGCGGCGGCATGCGGCATGCCGCCCTTGTCGTTGCGGGAGGAACGAAGATGAGCGACATGTTGGACCTGCTCTTGCGGGAGCGGATTGTGGCGATTGTGCGGGGCCTTTCGGGCGAGACGGCGGACCGGGCGGCCGAAGCTTTGATAGACGGCGGCATCCGGCTGGTGGAAGTGACGATGAACACGGAGGGCGCGCTGGAGACGATCTCATCTTGGCGGGAGAAATTCGACGGCAGGGCGGAGATCGGCGCGGGCACCGTGCTTGATATCGGAATGGCGCGGGAAGCCGTGGCGGCCGGAGCCCGGTATCTCATTTCGCCGAATCTGGACGAAGAGGTCATCGCTTTCGGCGCGGAACGGGGCATCTCCGTCTGGCCGGGGGTCATGACGCCGACCGAGATCGTGCGCGCGTGGAAGGCGGGCGCCGAGGCGGTGAAGGTGTTCCCGATGGCGTCGCTGGGCGTGAACTATCTGGCGGAAATCCGCGCGCCGCTGAACCACATCCCGATGATCGCGACGGGCGGCGTCGATCTGACGACGATCCGGGCGTATTTCGAGGCGGGAGCGGTCGCGGTCGGCATGGGAAGCCGGCTGCTGAACCGGGATTGGATCCGGGCGGGCGATTTCGGGCGGCTCACGGAGAATGCCCGCCGGTATGTGGAGATCGTCCGTTCACTGACCTGAACGCAAGGACTTGAGCGGAGGGGAGACGGGACATGTTCGGCTGGGTGATCGGCGCCGCGGCCGCCATTGCGGCGGCGGGCGGCGGCGCCTGGGTGATGAGCGCGAAGATGCAGACGCCGAAGCGGCGTCCGATCGAAGCGACGCCGCGGTCGCCGTACGAGACGGTCCGGTTCGAGAGCGAGGGCGTGCCGATTGCGGGCTGGCTCATCCGTCCGTCCGCGGACGGAGCGAATTCCGGAACGCCGCTTCCGACCGTCGTCATCGCGCACGGCTGGGGCTCGAACCGGTCGCGCGTGTTGCGCTACGCGCATCCGCTCGTCGACGCGGGCTACAACGTCTTCGTGTACGACGCGCGCTGCCACGGCGAGAGCGGATCGGTCAAGGCGCCGACCGGACTCATGTTCAAAGCCGATCTTCAGGCGGCCGTCGCGACGGCCGCGAAGCTGCGCGGCGTCGACGCGTCGCGCATGGCGGTGCTCGGCCATTCGATGGGCGGACTCGCCGCCCTGCTCGCCTGCGCCGAAGGGCTGCCGGTGCGCGCCATCGTCACGGACAACTCGCCGCTCACGCTGGAGACGATCATCCGCTCCGAGCTGAGGCGCAGGAAGCTGCCGGCGTTCCCGCTGGACCGGATCATTCCGCGCGTCTGGCTGTTTCGGGCGGGCATCCCCTATTCGGAGGTGGCGCGCCTCGACATGCCCGCCTGGGTCATGGCCAACGCCGAGGCGGTCCGCGAAGGGCGCGGGATGCCGCTGCTCATGATCCACTCGACCGGCGATCCGATCGTGCCGGCGGACGAGCTGCGCGGGGTCGCCGCCCGGGCGCCGGTCGAGCACCGGTTCGTCGAAGCGGACGGGCACAGCAGCTCGGAGCGGGATCCCGCGTTCTGGGAGACCGTGCTGCCTTTCCTGAAGCGGCATCTTCGGGGCGGGGAAGACGAACGGGCGACGGAGCCTTCGACGGCTGACGGACAACGGCTGACCTGTTAACAAACAAAGGTTGTGCCAAACCGGCTGTAACGAGGATACCGCGTTGCAGAGGCGCGTAGGGCTGAACGGAAGCGGCTGTAACGAGGATACAGCGTTACAGAGGCGCGCGTGGTCGAGAGGAATCAGCTGTTAACGAGGATACCGCGTTGCAGAAGCGCGGTCAGCCGCAGAAAAAAAAAAGACCCCGCGGGCGATCCGGTTCCATCGCCGCGGGTTCAAGGAAAGGGTATATGAAAATGGGGGGTTATGGCTTCATCATACCCGTCCAACATGAACAGAATCTGAAAGAAATATTACAGTTTCATTACAAGTTGGACATCGGCATGGACGCAACGCGGCAATCGACAACAACGGGAAAAGGCGGGACAATGACAAATGGGAAACGGTTGGTCGCCTGACGGGTTCATTCTGGATCTGGACGGCACGGTTTACACGGGCCATCGCCCGATCGAAGGCGCGGTGGAGGCGATCGCGTGGCTGCGGTCGCGCGGGAAGCGGATCGTCTTCCTGAGCAACCGGGGCAACATTTCGCGGCGCATGTGCCGGGAGAGGCTGGAAGCGATCGGCGTGACCTGCGAGACGGAGGAGATCATTCTGACCTCGTCGGTCGTCTCCCGGTATCTTGCGGAGCATGAGCCGGACGCGCGCGTCTGGGTGCTGGGCGAGCAGGGCTTGAGGGACGAGCTGGCGCTGCACGGCGTACAGTTCGCCGCGCGGCCGCAGGAGGCGACCCGGCTCGTCGTGACGCTGCACGAGACGCTGACGTACGCCGAGCTGAACGACGCGTTCCGCGCGGTGCGGGCCGGAGCGCGGATCATCGCGACGAACGACGACCGGACGTTCCCCGGCGAGGACGGGGAGGCGATCGATGTCGGCGCGGTGCTTGCGGCGCTCGCGCATGCGACCGGGACGGAGGCGGACACGGTCGTCGGCAAGCCGTCGCCCGTCATGGCGAAGGCCGCCCTGGACCGGCTCGGCCTGCCGCCGGAGCGGTGCCTGGTGGTCGGCGACAGCCTGCGGTCGGACATCGCGATGGGCAAGCGGGCGGGCATCCGCACGGCGCTCGTGCTGACGGGTTCCGCGACGCGGGAAGCGGCGATGGCGCAGGACCCGGCCGAGCGGCCGGACTGGATACTCGATTCGCTGGCGGACATCCGCAAGTTGCTGGAGGAGATGGAACGATGAGCGGAGCATCGGAAGCGCGCGCAGGGGCGGCCGGAGCCGGCCTGCCGGACCCGATCCGGCTCGCGCGGGGCGCCGCGGACGAGACGGCGCCGTATCTGTTGGAAGCCGGCATGCGGCGCGCCCTCTTCGTCGCGGACGAGACGACGGCGCGCGTGATCGGCGGCCGGCTCGCGCAAGCCTACGACGCGGCGGGCGGCGCGGCCCGGCTCGAGATCATCCGGCCGAACGCGGCCGGCGACGTCGTCGCCGACGAAGCGTCGGTGCTGCAGGCGATCATTGCGGCGCAGCATCACGGCGCCGCCGCGCTCGTCGCGGCGGGGAGCGGCACGATCCACGACATCGTCCGCTACGCCGCGTTCACGCTCGGCCTGCCGTTCGTGTCCGTGCCGACGGCGCCGTCGGTCGACGGCTTCACGTCGAAGGGCGCGCCGCTGATCCTGCGGGGCGAGAAGATCACGCTGCCGGCGGTCGCGCCGATCGCCCTGTTCGCCGACCTGGACGTGCTGTGCGCGGCGCCGCGCCCGCTGATCGCGGCCGGATTCGGCGACATGCTCGGCAAGTACACGTCGCTGCTCGACTGGGTGTACGGCCGCGAGACGGCCGGCGAGCCGTACGATGACGAGATCGCCGCGCTGACGCGGGGCGCGCTCGAACGCTGCGTCGACCACGCCGAAGCGATCGGCCGGGGCACGGAGGAGGGCGTGCGCGCCCTGATGCTGTCGCTCATCGAATCGGGCATCGCCCTGCTGCGGTTCGGGCAGTCGCATCCCGCGTCCGGCGCGGAGCACCACATCTCCCATTACTGGGAGATGGCTTTCTTGCGGGAAGGCCGCCGGCAGGTGCTGCACGGCGCGAAGGTGGGCGTCGCCTGCGCGATCGTCGCGGACCTGTACAAGCGATACGCGGCGGAAGGCCGGCCGCTGCCCGGGGCGTGCCGCGAGATGCTCGCGGAGCTGCCGGACGGCGACGAGCTGCGCCGGCTGCTGCGGATCGCCGGCGGCCCCGCCGATCCGGCCGGGCTCGGCATCGGGCCGGAGCTGCTCAACGAGGCGCTGCGCCGGGCGCACACGGTGCGCCTGAACCGGCACACGCTGCTCCGCGCGATCAACGGCGGGCAATAACCCGACAGACCCGTCGAAGGGAGCGAGACGGATGCAAGGGAGATCGGACCCGCCGTCCGTACCGCCGGCGACGGCCCTTGATCCGAATGAGGTTCAGCCGGTCGAACTGTGCGGCGTCCGGCTGCCCGCGGCGTGGCCGGACGAGGAGATGGACGCGCTGGCGGCTTTCGTCTCTCCGGAGCGGCGCGAGCGGATTCGACGGTTCCGCCGCCGGGAGGACCGGATGCGGTCGCTGCTCGCGGAGCTGCTGGCGAGATGGCTGCTGGCCCGCAGACTGGGCATCGCGCCCGCCGATATCCGCTTCGCGCGGAACCGGTACGGCAAACCGGCGTGCGTGAACGGTCCGGCGCATTTCAACCTGTCGCATTCGGGCGACTGGGTCGTGGCGGCGGTGAGCCCGGGCGAGATCGGCGTCGACGTGGAGCGGATCGATCCGGGCATGGACCTGTCGCTCGCCGACAGCGTGTTCACGCCCGCCGAGCGAGCCTGGCTGGACGCGGACGTGCCCGGTAGACGCGAGCGCTTTTTCGAATTGTGGACATACAAGGAAAGCTTCGTCAAATGCGCGGGCTCCGGGCTGTCGATGCCGCTTGCTTCATTCTCGATCGTGCCGCGCGCGGACGGGACGGCGACGGTCGAGCCGCACGCCAGCGACAGCCCGGGATCTCCGGTCCGCGAACGTTATCGGGATTGCCGGTTGAGGCAGTTTCCGATCGACGGCCACAAGCTGGCCGTCTGCAGCCTCGGACCGCCGCTCGACAACGCGGCTTTCCGCGAACTGTCCCTCGAGACCCTGACCGCGGCCTTCATCGGGCGTCATCCGGTCCAGGAGGAGCCGCCGGTTCAATCCTGAAACGATTTGGAAAAACCGCTTGAAATGTGCAGAGCAATCTGCCATTATTTTTATCAAGGTACCTTGCAATAAACAGTACTGTTCAATATCTCATTGGCAATGCCATGGAGGTGCTTGCCGTGACATCCGCAACCATCGGACGGACCGGCGCCGCAGTGCCGCAGCCCGAATCCGGCGCCGCAGTGCCGCGGCCCGAATCCGGCGCCGCAGTGCCGCAGCCCGAATCCGGCGCGGACGGCGTCATCCTGGAGGCGGCCGGCCTCGTGAAGGTCTACCGAACCGGAGGCGGGGAGTTTCCGGCCGTCCGCGGCGTCGATCTGGAATGCCGCGCGGGCGAATTCACGGTCATCATGGGCGCGTCCGGCTCCGGCAAGTCGACGCTGCTGTATCTGCTCAGCGGACTGGACAGCGCGACCGCGGGCGAAGTCCGGATCAAGGGACGTTCGCTGGGCGACCTGTCCGCCCGCAAGCTCGCGAAGCTGAGGACGCACCGGATCGGCTATGTCTATCAGCAGATCCACCTGATCCCGGATCTCAGCATCCTGGACAACATCGCGTTCCCGGCCTATCTGGCCGGCAAACCGCGGGCCGAGGCGCGCGGGCGCGCGATGGCGCTGATGAAGAGGTTTGACATCGCCGGGCTCGCCGACCGGCTGCCGTCGCAGGTGTCCGGCGGTCAGCAGCAGCGGGCCGCCATCGCCCGCGCGCTGATCAACGGGCCGGATCTCCTGTTCGCCGACGAGCCGACCGGCGCGCTGAGCCGGCGGCAGGGCGAGTTCGTGCTCGACCTGCTGACGGAGCTGAACCGGGAAGGGCAGTCGATCGTGATGGCGACCCACGACCTGAAGGCGGCGTGCCGGGCCGACCGGCTCGTCCTCGTGAAGGACGGCGAGATCGCCGGCGCGCTGGACTTGCCGAAGTACGACGAGCGGCAAGCGGCCGAGCGGGAACAGCGGATCTGGCAATTCCTGAAGGAAAGGGAGTAGTCGGCCGTGTATCCGATCTGGCTGTTGGGCTGGTCCGGTCCAGGAACGAAAAAAACGCAGACCGCCGTCATCGCCGCCATCCTCCTGCTGTCCGCGCTGCTGCTGACCACCGCCTTCGTCGTGCTGAACAATACGGGCGGCTACTTCGGCGACGTCCACCGGACCGCGAACGGTTCGCACACGCTGCTCCAGTTCGAGAGCGGCCTGCACGATCCCGAAGCCGTGCACGCCTGGTGGTCGGGGCAGGAGGGGGTCGAGACGTCGTCCCTTTTCCGTTATGTCAGCCTGTCGCAGGCCGTCCACGAGGGGAAGGAAATCGCGAACCTTACCTTCCACATGACGAACGCCGGCCCCGGTCCGCTAGCCTCGCCGGTCGACCGGCTGATCTTCGCGGAACGGGAGAGCCCGTCGCCCGCTCCTGAAGCGGGAACGGTCTGGATCCCGACGTCGCTTGCCTATTCGAAATCGATCGGGACCGGCGACCGGCTCGCATTCGAATGGGCGGACAAAACCTTCGTCTACCGCGTGTCCGCCATCGTCGTCGATCTTCCGTTCAGCCAGCCGTTCACCGTGACGGCGAGGATCTGGATGAACGAATCGGACTACGCCGGGCTGCTGGCCGCCGGCGGCGCGATCCATTCCAGCGTCGCCCATCTGGATCCGCCGGAATGGGGCTACGACGACGCGCACATCAGCGTGCAGGTGGTGAACGGGGCGGCGAGTCCGGACGAGGTCGATCGCGCGTTGCGCGCGCATCCGTGGACGGAACATGTCGGCCGGTTCGGCTACGTGTACGGCGTGCCGGCGGAGACGGCGGAGAACGCCCGGCTGTCCGGCATTCCTGTCACGTTCACGGACGGCGATCCCGACCGGCTCGGCTACGAAACGCTCCTGGGGCGGCATCCGGCGACCGGGTCCGAGATCGCGCTCGGCGTCCAGGCGGCCGAGCTCCTCGGCAAGCGGATCGGCGACGAGGTCCGGCTCTATATCCGGGGAATCCAGGCGAGCTATACGGTGACGGGCATCTACCAGGGCATCCCGAACATGTCGCTGTCGGCCCGCATGACGACGGACGGCGTCCCGCGTCTTGCCCCCGGGCGGGAGCCCGACGCTCCGGCGTTCTTCCTCCTGCTGAAGGAAGGCGCCGACCGGGACGCGTTCATCGCGGAGCTGCGCGAACGGTTCGGCGACGCGATCTACGCGGCGTCGCAGGAGACGCTTCTCCGCGAGACGTTCGATCAGGCCGCGGGCATCCTGATCTGGCCGCTGGCGGCGATGGGGCTGTTCATTGCCGGCGTCGCGTACGGCATCATGTACAGCGTGGTTCGCGTCCAGCTCAAGCGGGACGCCCGGACGTTGGGCATCTTCCGCTCGCTCGGCATGACAGCCGGCCGGCTGCGGCTCGCGCTCCTGTCCGGCGCGGCGCTTCCGACGTTCGCCGGACTGTTGCCCGGCCTGCTCGCCGGCACGCTGCTCATGCCGAAGCTGCTCGAAGCCGTGCTGCGCGCCTACGGCATCGTCGAGTTCCCGGCGGTCCGGGACGCGGGAGCGCTCGCGACGGCCGTCGCGGCGGGATGGGCGGCCATCCTCGGCGGCTGCTGGCTGGCATCGTCCGACGTGAAGCGGCAGTCGCTGCGCTCGCTCGTGGAAGAAGGGTGAGACGCGGCGCGGATTCGGCGGTCTTGCCGTTGGCTGACGAGATGTTCCGCGGCTTGGCATTGCACGATACCGGGCGGTCTTCCAGCGACATTGACCGGGAGAAAATCGGGTGGTAAGATTTGAGACGGAACTACCTATCAATGCACAGTACTGAATGAAGCGGGGAACCGACGATGAATGTGCAGTTCAAGAAGGGCGTGCTCGAACTGTGCGTGCTGAGCCTGATCGCGCAGCAGGACCGCTACGGTTACGAGCTGGTGGAACTGATCTCCCGCAACATCGAGATCGCCGAGGGCACGATCTACCCGCTGCTCCGGAGATTGACGAAGGACGGTCTCTGCACCACCTATCTGGTCGAATCGATGGAAGGCCCGCCGCGGAAATATTACCGGCTCACGCCGGCCGGCCGCGAAATGCAACAGAGGCTGCTCGGGGAGTGGGAGCAGTTCGTCCGGGGCGTGCAGAACGTGGTGAAGGGGGAGCAGGCGGAATGAACAAGGCGGAATATCTCGCGGAACTGGAGAAGCGGCTGGCCGCGCTGGGCGCGGAGGAGCGCGCCGAGCTGTTGGCGGACTACGAAGCGCATTTCGAGCATGGCCGGGCCGCCGGGCGGACGGACGAGGAGATCGCGCGGCGGCTCGGTCCGCCGCAGGCCGTGGCCCGCGACATTTTGTACCAGCTCAGCGTCGACCGGGCGCAGGCCGATCCGACGCTGCGGCGCGTCTCCCGGGCGGTGTTCGCGGGCGTCGGGCTCGGAATCGTGAACGTGCTGGTGCTGCTGTTGCCTTTTCTGATCGGGGTGCTGGTGACGGCGGCGCTGTTCGCGGCGGCGCTGTTCCTGGTCGCATCGCCGCTCTTGGGGCTGATTCAGGACGGGCCGACGACGGACTATCTGTTGGAACTGCCGCTGTACGCGGGATTGGCCGGAGCGGGCCTGATCCTCTGGGTGGCGGCGGTGAAATTCGCTTCCCGGTTTGTCAGGTGGATGCTGGCCAGACTGCAGCGCAATGCCAAGACGAGGAAGGAGGATCACGCATGAGCGGGAAATACGGCAAATTAACCGCGATCGGGCTGGCGCTGATCGGCGCGAGCGCGGTCGTCATCGCGGTGATGTACGCGTTCGGCGTGTCGCCGTTCAATGTGGTGGAGATCCGGGAATCGCGGTCGGTATCGGCGGAAGGCGCAAGCGGGATCGCGATCCGAACCGACGACGGCGATATCCGGGTTGTCGCCGGCGGCGGGAACGCGATCACGGCCACGGTGGAAGGCAAGACCGGACGCACGGACAAGGGCGTCGTCCTGACGGTGAGCGAGCGGGACGGCAAGGTGGTCATCGAGGCGGCGCGCAAGTCGGGGCCCAGGCTGATCTCGATCACCCCCGGCGGATATGAACTGCTGGTGACGTTGCCCGAGCGCCAATATGAATTGGTGGAGATCGCCGCGGTGGCCGCGGATATCAAGGTCGAGAACGTCCGGGCGAACCGGTTCGCGCTGGAGACGGTCGGCGGCGAGATCGAGACGGCCGGCGTGGCCGGCAATATTGACGCCCGGACCGAAGCGGGCGACATCGAGCTGGGCGTGCGCGCCATCGAGGGCGTGATCCTCGCCGAGACCGCGGTGGGCGACATCGAGGTCGTCACGGCGGAGGCGCCGGAGAAGCTGGCGCTCGACATGCGGACGCGCATCGGCGAGCGGAAGGTATTGCTCCCCGGCACGGCGTTCGTCGACGCCGGCCCGGGCGTGCCGGAGGTGCGGCTCAGCGCGGATGCGGGGGATCTCGAGGTTTCGGCGGGGAGATAATTGGATTGAATATGCGGTAAGTCATGTCGTCCGCCGGTGTACGGCGGACGACATTTGCATTTCCGACCCGCGCATTACGAATGCGTTGCGCGAATGGGAAAATTGGATTTGAAATTTGGATATAATCTTTTGATTTCAATTCACGCTTGCATGTAACGGGCGAAAAAGTACCGCTTCACTGTCGTTTTCTATCCGCTCGTTTCTGCATATTGCAGGTGCCCCTCACCGGGCTTGACCACCTTCTCGGTCCGTCAGTGCAACCTACGACCGCGCAAGGTGTGCGAGCACGGCCGCCGAGATCCTAGCCGAAATGCGCGTCCGATTTCAACTCTCGCTCAGGCACTGCGGGCGATTCAGTTCAGATACTTGCTTGCAAAAGGTCGACCGTGTTTCAATCCACGCCTTCGAACGGGGGTTGACTTCATATCACAGCACGGCGGTCGACTTCTCGTCTTGTACCTGAGACACTGTTTTAGAACTGTTTCAATCCACGCCCGTGCATGGTGGGCGACGGCTCCTTTCCCCAGGTAATCCGGGGTCTATAGGGTTTCAACCCACGCCCGCGCACGGCGGGCGACGGAAGAGGTAGACGCCAGAAACTTCGATGAAAAGTTTCAACCCACGCCCGCGCACGGCGGGCGACGGCGGAAGTTGAAAACGCCAAAGGCGGTGGCAAGTTTCAACCCACGCCCGCGCACGGCGGGCGACTGTGGCGGGCATCTTTCTCTTTGCCTGCGGATGATCCGTTTCAACCCACGCCCGCGCACGGCGGGCGACGTTTTTGACGCCCACACTCAAATCAACCTTGTGGTGTTTCAACCCACGCCCGCGCACGGCGGGCGACAAGAAGGACGAGATGAACAACTTCATTCGGACGCGGTTTCAACCCACGCCCGCGCACGGCGGGCGACTTCAAAGAGTTTGTTCGTATGAAGCGCCAGCAGAAGTTTCAACCCACGCCCGCGCACGGCGGGCGACTCTGTCGAGGCCGAGAGCAGGCAAAGCGGCGCCCAGTTTCAACCCACGCCCGCGCACGGCGGGCGACTTCATCCCCATCGTCGTCTGGCGAAAATTGGCCGAGTTTCAACCCACGCCCGCGCACGGCGGGCGACTCTGTCGAGGCCGAGAGCAGGCAAAGCGGCGCCCAGTTTCAACCCACGCCCGCGCACGGCGGGCGACTTCATCCCCATCGTCGTCTGGCGAAAATTGGCCGAGTTTCAACCCACGCCCGCGCACGGCGGGCGACTCTGTCGAGGCCGAGAGCAGGCAAAGCGGCGCCCAGTTTCAACCCACGCCCGCGCACGGCGGGCGACTTCATCCCCATCGTCGTCTGGCGAAAATTGGCCGAGTTTCAACCCACGCCCGCGCACGGCGGGCGACTGCACGCCCCCGGCCATCCGGACGTGAGCTTCCAGTTTCAACCCACGCCCGCGCACGGCGGGCGACAAACAGATCAAGGACAATGTCTCCGGGCCGACTGGTTTCAACCCACGCCCGCGCACGGCGGGCGACCGCTCGATGGTCAGGTTCCGCCGTTGGCACCGGGAGTTTCAACCCACGCCCGCGCACGGCGGGCGACAGCTTCGCCCGCCTGATTTCCGTCCTGCCCCATGTTTCAACCCACGCCCGCGCACGGCGGGCGACTTAAGCGAGTAGATTCATGGTTCGGAACATCGTTGTTTCAACCCACGCCCGCGCACGGCGGGCGACGCCGTTGCCGGAGCCGCCTATGTGACGCTGACGGGGGTTTCAACCCACGCCCGCGCACGGCGGGCGACCATCAACGGCGTATCGTTTGAGATCAAGAGTTCCGCAGTTTCAACCCACGCCCGCGCACGGCGGGCGACTCAGTCGAATCGACATGGGTAAGATCGTTTTTTTGGTTTCAACCCACGCCCGCGCACGGCGGGCGACTTCCCTTTGGCGAACTTCGACATCTGCGAAAAGTCGTTTCAACCCACGCCCGCGCACGGCGGGCGACTTCCTAATAGATTTTTTTTGCTTCATTATATAGCGAGTTTCAACCCACGCCCGCGCACGGCGGGCGACGGAAGACATCCTGAACGACGCACTGCAAGCTCAGTTTCAACCCACGCCCGCGCACGGCGGGCGACTCACAAGACACCGATTACTATGAAACCGGAATAGAAGTTTCAACCCACGCCCGCGCACGGCGGGCGACCTGTCACATCCCCCGGATCAGCGTTGGAGTGGAGTTTCAACCCACGCCCGCGCACGGCGGGCGACTGCACACCCTTGGATCCCATGATCCATAAGGGTTGGGAGTCGCGTTTTCGCGAACCCCTAAATCCGGGCTCATATGGAGAGTGCTTCATCACGCCCCAAATGCCGGAATCCCTTGTCCCGTAACGGGTGCGAACCTCCCGGGATTTTCATGAGCGCTTGGGGTTCGCGCCAACACTACCGCGATCAGAGCATCTCGATAATCGTGACCCCTTGCGGAGCCTCTCCCACATTCACGTCGTAATCGCTGAACGAGCGGGGAACAGAGACATTCTCTTTACGCCGTACCTCAACAAGATTGAACAGTTTATGCGCCGGAGCATTTCCGAGGGCCGTATCGTGCCGGAAGACGATTAGCCTCTGAGACGCCATTTTTCCACGGGCGGCCGAGCGGTCATGCTCGAACATGTTGATGAGCGATGACCACAGCAATTCCAGATCTTCTTCGCCAAACCCTGTCTGCCGGGCGAGCGGCGCGGAGATGTAGCCCTCCAGCCGATACAGGCCGTACGGGACGAAAGCTTTTCGGCCCATGGTCCGTTCCTTCTCCGCGTCTTTCTCGTTCGTGACTGCCACTCGGGTGATCGACACTTCCGTGGGATTGATCGGATCAATGCTCTTGGAGAAAGTCAGCTGCACCGGTCCGCGAACTTGGCCGCAGTTCACGCCCGTCGTCATGACCGCTCCGAATGTACGAATATCGTAATATTTCTTGCACATCCATTTGGCGAGTGTGAGCTGATCTTCCTTCTTTTTTGCTTCGACCTTGTCGTCCTTCGATTCTTTCAACTCAATCTCCGGGTGGTTGTCATACGCTTCCTTGTTCAAGTGATTCAGCACGACGCCTTCGCGGACATAGATGTCGTATCCGGGTTCGCCGGCTTTCACCAGTTCCACGTAATTGCGGATCTTCCGTTTCAGGCAAACATCCGTTACCAGACCCAATCCGGTCTCCGCGTCGATCCGCGGCATATTGTCAGCATCCGGATCACCGTTGGGATTGCCGTTCTCCACATCAAAAAGCAAGACGAACTCATAGCGGTTGTTCAACGTTTTTTCACGCATTGCTCAACCCTCGTTTCCATTGGTTTGGTTGGACTGCTTCCTGGACTCGTAGAGTTTTTGCCGCTTATGGAAATATCCCAGAGCGAACATTCCTTGCTCCTCCAGCGACAAACGGATCGGGAATCGATTGGGCAATTTGCTCATGACTTCTTCGATAGCCATGTCATTGTAGCGCCCGTTTTTTTCGTCTTTCGACACATGATAACGCGATAATTGAACCAACCTGGGGAAAACCAGCGCGGGTGTCGTCGATGCCGCTCCCCAAAAACGATCCGAGATGGTCGTGTTCAGTTTGTTCTCGTGCGCATCCTTCTGCGCCTTCTCCAGACAGGCAAACAACCTGCCCAGATGATAAGCTGTGCTTGTCGAATTTTCGTTCTCCGCCATGGTCAGATTCGCCTCCTTCGCGGAATCGTTATGGAGCCTTGCCTGCCGAATGAGGTATCCTTTCAGCAATGCCGCCCGACGGGGATTCAGTCTTCGATCGGATGACTCCGCCCTGATTCGATTCATGAGCTGCGGGAAAATGGAACGCGGATACGGCAGCCCGTTCAGGATCGCGCGAAGCATCTGTCCTTCCATGAGCGGCGGGATGTTTTCCCAGTCGCCCTGCACCGCGAGTTCCCGGAGCAGTTCCCGAACGGAAGGCGACCGATCCAATCCCTGCACCGACAAATCGGAGTAGTGCTGCCAGATCCGTTCGCCGATTTCGCCCAGATTGCCCGTATACCAGAATCGGACGGACAGGCGCGCCGCGTTCGGGGACAAGCCCAGCACATAGAAACGAGTGTCGGGATTCAGGTCAGAGAACGTCTCCTTGAAGGTCTTCCCCTGTCTGATGCGGTTTATTGCGCTTCGGATGCGGGAGCGGATGCTGTCTTCATCATCGGATTCATTTGAACCAGCTTCTTGCAGCAGGCTGGCGAGAAATTCATGTTCATTGGGATCATCCGTTTCCGCCCAGAACACAACCGTCGTGTCGTTCAACCTGACCTTGTGTGCGGGATCTGTCAAGAACCGGTTCAACACATAGCCGTAGGCGTCGGCTGCCTTCTGCGAAGTAGGGGCGTTGTAGGATTGCTTCAGTCCGTAGGAGCAGAAAGCGTCCAAGTTGAACGATACGATTGCAGCTCCGGACGATTGGGCGCCTGCGACGTTCTTGATGTTGGGATGCAGCCTGGCGATCCGGTTTTGAGGCACCCGTTCTCCCGTTACCAGGCAGGTCATTAACCCGGTGTCTTCGCCTGTTTGCTGCAGGAAGAAGGTTTCCCAGGCACGCTTCAATGCGGGTTGTTGATGAAACAACGTGCCGGTGGGTCCGTACTGGAGAACGCACAAGCCGCCTTTGGTCAGCAATTCCAGAACCCGGGTATCGGCAGCCTGCTTCAGATTGGTCCCCAGATGTCCGGAGTCCATGGATACGAACAAGCGCAATGCTTCAATCTCCTCGGAATCCGAAGGAGCATGCTCCAGCACGGCCAGCCAGAGCTTGCGCATGCTTTCCCGACAGGCTTCGCGCATCCCGATTGCCGCGCCGAACAAGTACTCTGCCTTGTCGCACAGGAAATAGGGAGTGATCCCGCTGGAACGCTTGACTTGCTTGGGAACCAGATACTTGCGCTTGTCCGGTTTCCCTTTGTCATTCACATAAGGAATGACCGCCAAGACGCGCCCCTCCTTGCCGATCTGCACCGCAAACGACACGTCCGCTTCCGAATAGGCTTCACCAGGCAATGTTTCCCCTCGCTCTTCCAGCCGTTCATAGTAGCGGTAAAGCGCCTGCAAGATCATCGTTTCACCTCCTCGATCCTCGGAATCTCGATGATGCCGTCAACCATTTTCGCGCGGAAAAAATGCGGAACCGTCCTGACGACTTCTCCTTTGGCATTCACCGTGAAGGTCAGGTCCAGCAGCATATAGCCCAGATCTTGCTCGCCCTGATGGGCCGGGCTTGGGGGGACCTTGTCTTCTTCAATCAACTCGAAGTTTGCGGGAAATTCCCGACAGCCCAGATAGGGGCGATGGAAGCACTGTCCCTGGCGGGCCCGACGGAGCATCATGTTGTAATGCTTTTCCGGGGTATCCTCCGGGCCCCGCTTGTCCGTCATTTCAAAATGCGCCTCAATGATGTACTCGACGTCCCGAAGCAGCAGAGACGCGCGCTGCTGGCGCTCTTGTGTCGCATAGATCACCCGGTTTCTTGACGCCTTCGTCGCCACCTCGTTGCGCCTGACATTCTCGAAGCGAATCGGTTTCATCACATGGATGCGGTCGACCACCCATCTGATGGCAGGCTTCCAGTGGACCGCTTCCAGAATGCCGCGAGCGGCTGAGGGGGTCATTACATCGTAACTGACCCGCTCCACTTTCATTTCAGGACGGGAAAAAAGCGCATACTCTCCCCACACCCGAAGCTTGATGCCGTAACCCATGCCGATTCACCTCCTTTCAGGACAAGATTTCACCGGCCGTCAATCTTCATCGGGAATGATGAGACCCGTCGTATGGTCGTAGAAGGAAAAGTCATGCAAGACATAAACGCCCTGAATCTTCTGAATGAGCTGCCGTTCATGGAGCGCCTCGCGTTCTTTCGGGTAGACCTGAACGACGTATGGCTGCAGCTCACGCAGGACGGCTGCCGGATACGGAGCGGTGGCCAATCTGTCAAGAAACTTGAATGCAGACTCATCCAGCGGATTGTCGGGGTCGGTCCGATATGCGGGATGACGCCAGGGCACGATGATTGGCTCCATGTCGGATTCGATGAATTTGAACTGCTTCGCAATGTCCTCATACGGAAAATGCGGCGGCGTCCGGGTCATCATTTTCACGATGCCGTATTGATCCCGGATTTTCGACCCGGCTTCCCTGTCCCGTGTGCCGTGGATGCGCTCGAAATATTCGGTGATGCATTCCAGGGACAGCATGTTTTCCGCACCGTGCCGATTGATGCAGTTGAGCGCTTCCACGGCGGTCTCCTTAAGCCAGCCGATGGATGGCAGGCCATGTGACTCGGGATGGAAGACGATTACCCGTCCCAATTCAAGTTTTCGTTCCCGATTGCAACGACCGGCGGCCTGTGCGATGGAGTCGATCCCGGCAATGGCGCGATATACGACGGGGAAATCGACGTCGACGCCGGCTTCAATCAATTGGGTGGAGATGACGATGCATCGTTCCCCGTCTTTCAGCCGCCTGCGTATTTCTTTCAGCACTTTCGCGCGATGATTCGCCGTCATGCGGCCACTGAGATGAAAGATGCCGTCCTTTCGGGATTTGAAATAGTTCATTAATTTCTTCGCATGTTTCCGGGTGTTCACGATGCAGAGGGCCTGATGTTCTTCCATTAGCCACTCGACGAGGGTCGAGTCCGGGACCGGTTCATGGGGTGATCCTCTGAGCTCCTCGACGGTTCGCTTCAGGTTTTGGAACATTTCCTTGGGCGTGGGTTCGTCCATGATTTCTTCCACATGCCTGCCGAGCTTGTCCCATGCCGGCTGCGTGGCGGTGCAGAGAAGGACGGAGCATCCGTAGCCCTCAATCAGTTCCTCCAACGCCCGCAGGCACGGTTCCAGATACCCCCGCGGCAGACTTTGCGCCTCGTCGATGACAATGACGGATTTCGCAATGTTGTGCAGTTTGCGGCATTTGCTGCGCCTGCTTGCGAACAGCGATTCGAAGAATTGGACGGAAGTGGTGACGACAACGGGCGCGTCCCAATTCTCCGTGCTCAGTTTGTAACGAAGGCTTTCGGCTTCGCCCAGCGATTCGTCGAGATCCCCGACATTGTAGTGGCTATGATGCTCAAGCACCACTTCCGGCCCGAGCGCATCTCGAAATTCCGCCGCATTCTGCTCGGTGATGGAAGTCAGCGGAATGACGTAAATGACTCGCCGGAGGCCGTTCTTTTTGGCGTGGGCCAGCGCGAACGCGAGAGACGAGAACGTCTTGCCTCCTCCGGTCGGAACGCTGAGAGAGAACAGTTGTGGTGGCAGTTGAGCCCGGCTCTTGCATTTGTCCAGGATGGCTTTGCGATAGCGGTTGATGAGGGAGGGTTCTACGTTTGTGAACCGGGCGGCGAGATATTGCTCCAGCCGGTCATTCAGTTCGTGGATTGTCGGTCTGGGTGCGGCCATGGCCTGTGCGGCATCGGGATCACAGAAGATGCGTGTATCGATTGTGTCCGCATCCACCAGACTGGAATAGATCATGCGCCCAAGGAAGGCCATCTTCCAGCTGTAGGATTCTCGGCTTTGCCGGCTGAGCAGGTTGCGGACCAGCGGTCCGTCAATCGGAATGGGGAGGGCGGGCAGCTCGATCTCACGCCAAGCCGCTTCCCACAGGTGCTCTTGTTCTTCGGGATCATCGTCCGCCGATGCCAATCGATGGCACAGACTGCCCGGTTCGTCTTTGTTGCCGTAGTTGCGAAGCCCGCCGTGGTGGAACGCGACGGCGAACTGAACGAGCGTCGCGAGATCCTTGTAAAGCCGGGTCGGACCGAACATCGCGCGCCAAGTCGTTTCTTTTCCGATTGCAAGAGCGCCGGCGGTGGAGTGGGTCGCCTTGATGGGATGATTTCGAATCCGAAGCTGTACGTTGTGCTTATACTTACCGAGATCATGAAGCAGTCCGGACGCATACCCCAATTCGCCGGCATGGAAAATTTGGGCGTATGAACTTGCCCTGTCTGCTGTCCCCAGCAGATGGCTGGTTAACGGTTGCTCTTCACCTCTGCTGTTTATTCGAGCGATATAACGCATTAAGTCACCTCCTTGCAAATTAGCTAACCTTCATATAAATTGTAAAAAGATCCCATACATCATTTTCTACTTTTCGTCATGATTTGTCAAGAGAAGATAGTCTGCAAGATTCTTTATAAACAGAGTAAGCGTATGCTAGACTACGTGTAGTCGCCCATAGGCGTGGATTGAAATATATACATTGTCATTACGAAGAAAACCCGCCAATAATGGCGGGTTTCTTCATGTGCTATTCAATCATCTGCTTTCCAGCACGCGTATCGCCGACGGAACCAGAATCATGAGGGAGCCGGGGAGCAAAAACAACCCGACGGACATGATGCCCAGCAGTGAAAAGATGGTCAGGGCGATACCGCAATACAGCGCGCCGATCCAGTTCGAGTTCTTCAGCAGACAGGCGGCCAAGAGACAAGCGAGCAGCGACAGGATGCCATATGCGACCATCAGCCCCGATTCGGAAGCCTCGCCGCCGGAGGTCGAGATGCCGATGCCCAGCAAATACGCTGAACCCAGGCAGCCCGGGATGACGCCGGCGAAACCCGCTTTTCTGCCCATGCAGCTCACCTTCCTTGATCCTTGATCGGAGAAAGATTCGCCAATCCGATGATACCTCGCGACGCGCAATATCCGGAACACGGGATATTGTCGGCAGGCCGGATTGGCGATATGATCCAATTGAAGCAAGAAAGGGTGAACATGGCGGTGAAAAAACAGGCGTTCAATCCGTATCTGCCCTCCTGGGAGTACATTCCCGACGGCGAGCCGTATGTGTTCGGCGATCGCGTCTATGTCTACGGCTCTCACGACCGGTTCAACGGCCATGCCTACTGCCTGAACGATTACGTCTGCTGGTCGGCGCCGGTGGACGATCTCGGGAATTGGCGGTACGAGGGCGTCATTTACCGGAAGACGGACGACCCGCTCAACCCGGACGGCGGCATGTGCCTGTACGCGCCGGATGTGACCAGGGGGCCGGACGGACGGTACTATCTGTACTACGTGCTGAACGAGGTGTCCGTCGTGTCGGTGGCGGTGTGCGACACGCCGGCCGGCAAGTTCGAGTTCTACGGCTACGTCCGGTATCCGGACGGCACGCGGCTCGGGGAGCGGGAAGGCGATCAGCACCAGTTCGATCCCGCCGTCCTGACGGAAGGGGACCGAACGTATCTGTACACCGGGTTCTGCCCGCGTGGCGACAAGTCGCGAAGCGGCTGCATGGCGACGGTGCTCGGCCCGGACATGCTGACGGTCGTCGAGGAGCCGGTGTTCGTGCTGCCGAGCGAGCCGTACAGCGCGGGCACCGGGTTCGAGGGGCACGAATATTTCGAGGCGCCGTCGATCCGCAAGCGCGGGGACACGTATTACCTGATCTACTCGTCCATCCTCTACCATGAGCTGTGCTACGCGACGAGCAAGCATCCGACGAAGGGGTTCAATTACGGCGGCGTCATCGTCAGCAACGCGGACATGCACATCGATTCGTACAAGCCGGCGGACAAGCCGATGTACTACGGGGGCAACAACCACGGCAGCATCGTCGAGATCGGGGACCGGTGGTACATCTTCTACCACCGGCACACGAACGGGACGCCGTTCAACCGGCAGGCGTGCGCGGAGCCGATCACGTTCCGGGAGGACGGCAGTATCGTGCAGGCGGAGATGACGTCTTGCGGCCTGAACGGCGGTCCGCTCGCCGGGCGCGGCGAGTATCCGGCCTATATCGCCTGCAATCTGTTCTGCCCGGACGAAGAGACCTATGTCGGCACGTACGGCGCGTGGATGGACGGCCGGTTCCCGAAGGTCACCCAGGACGGCAAGGACGGTGACGAGGAACCCGGCTACATCGCGAACATGCGGGACAAGACGACGGCCGGCTTCAAATACTTTGACTGCCGCGGCGTGAAGCGGGTCAGGATCCGGGTGCGCGGCTATTGCCGGGGCGCCTTCGAGGTGAAGACGGCGTGGGACGGCCCGGCGCTCGGTTCGATCCCCGTCGTCTCCTCGAACATCTGGAGGGAGTACGCGGCGGACATCGCGATTCCGGACGGCGTTCACGCGCTGTACTTCACGTTCACGGGAACGGGCAACGCAAGCCTGGCCTCGTTCGCGCTCGAATAGGACGCGGTCCTCGGACATCAAGCGGCATGCGGCGGGCTTTCGCGCCGGGCGAAGACCCGCCGCTTCCCTTGCGGGGATGTCGCGATGTCGGCGGCAGAAAAAAGGGACGGCGCGATTTCGGCATTGTATTTTTCCGCGGCAGGGCATAAAATGGAATCGATGCGTTGCTAAAACGAAATTGCAGCTAACGGCGCAAAAAACTTCACGAGGGAGTGATGGACGAAACGGAGCGGCGACCAACGGATGGCGGCGGCGAAAAGGCCGGTCCCCGCTTGCGAGCACGCCGGGAGGTTCAACGCGAAGTCCTGCGTAAGCGCTACCAAAGTTGCGGGGAACGTCGCCATCCGGCCGGAACCGTTCAAGAGCGAACATTAATTCCGACGGTTGCTAAAACGAAATTGCAAAACTGGCGTGACAAACGGGGAGGAGTGATCGGTTGATGGTGCGAAGAAGAAGGAGTATCCTGGCCGCATGGATCGCGGCATTGCTGCTGTGCGCGCTGCCGGTCCATGCCCAGTCCGCGGATGTCGCGGGCGCGGCTGAAGCCAATGACGCAAACGGAGAGGAGACCGGAGAATTGGCAACGACGACCGGAGGATACAGCGAATTTGACGCGCAGGGACGAATCGTCGCCGAGTTCGGATCCCCCGTCATCGACGGCAAAATCGATCCGATCTGGAACAAGGCGCGGATGTTCCGCGCGCGGCACAAATCGGGCGCGACCGATGCTTCCGCGTCGTTCCGGGCGATGTGGGACGATCGCGCGCTCTACATCCTGGCGAAAGTGAAGGACAGCCATCTGTCCGTGCAGTCCGGCACGCCCTACATGCAGGATTCGCTCGAGATCTTCCTGGACGAGGACAACAACAAGTCCCAGGAATACGGCGCGGACGACCTGCAATTCCGCGTGAATGTCGAGAACGTCCAGTCCGTGGACAAGGGCGACGCGTCGCGGTTCTACACCGCCGTCAGCAAGACGGAGGACGGCTATATCATCGAAGCCAGGATCGCCCTCAAGAACAAGCCGGCGAACGGCACCGTCATGGGCATCGAGCTGCAGATCAACGACGCGGTGGAGGCGGAGCGGGTCGGCACGCTCAACGTGTTCGACGCGACGGGCATGGCCTGGAACGACACGAGCCTGTTCGGCGAGATCGTGCTGACCGGGAAAAGAATCGGCGACAAAAGCGGCGTCAACCCGTACGACCTGCTCATCCTGATGCGTCAGGCGCTGTCCCTTGACTTCTCGCTCTACAAGAACCCGGATGTCGTGCGAAACGCCATCCTGGACATCGCCGCCGGGGGCCTGCTGGGCGGTACCGGAGCGACACAGGAGCAGATTGACGCGCAGCATGCCGCGCTGCAGGGAGCGATCGCCTCGCTCGAAATGACGGAAGAAGCCGCAAACGAGAAGTACTTCTCGGTGATGCCGACCGACTATCTGGCCGACAGCGACCGGCCGGGGACCATCGAGACGCTGGCGTACGAGGCCGAGAACCAGGAAGGCGGCAAGGACAACAAGAAGCTGCATGTGTATCTCCCGCACGGCTACAACGCGTCCGACAAGGACACGAGGTACAACGTGCTGTATCTGATGCACGGCGGCGGCGAGAACGAGGACCTGTTGTTCGGCGGTCCGGGCGAAAACCGGGCGCTCAAGCGGATTCTCGACAACATGATCGCCCGCGGCGACATCGAGCCGCTCATCGTCGTGACGCCATCCTTCTACGGAGGCAAGAATGACGTCGCGCTGTTCCACGAGGAGCTGATCGGGACGATCCTGCCGCTGGTCGAGACGAAGTACAACACCCACGCCCGTTCGGGATCGGCGTCCGATCTGAAGGCGTCCCGGGCCCATCGCGCGTTCGGCGGATTCTCGATGGGATCGGTGACGACCTGGCACCTGTTCGCCAAGGGCGGTCTGGACTACTTCAAATACTACATCCCGCTCAGCGGCGACAGCTGGGCGATCGAGGAGCGGGGCGGCGGCCTGAAGCCCGCCGAGACGGCGGCGTTCCTCGCGCGGGTGGCCCGCGAGTCGGGCTACAAGCCGAACGAGTTCTACATCTTCAGCGCCACGGGCGACCAGGACATCGCATACCCGAACCTGAAGCCGCAGATCGAGGCGATGAAGCGGTACAAGGATGTGTTCCCGTACTCCTCCAATCCGGAGAAGGGCAACCTCTACTTCATGGAAGCCGCGGGCGGCTCGCATACCTGGTACTGGCAAAATCAATACCTGTACAACATCCTGCCCGACCTGTTCAAGGGCGAATGATGACGGCATCCTTCCGTCGCCGTCGTGAAGGCGGCGGAAGGATGTCGTGTTTTGGCGCGCGACGGGAACAGGCCATTGTCTTGCGGAGACGGACAACTTACAATGGGATCAGCGACGCTGAAACGATATTGCAGCCATGGGCGGAGACGGAAGGGGACGGGCATGGGCATGGGCGGACTGGCGATGAAGTACGATCGGCCGGCCGGCGAGTGGAACGAGGCGCTGCCGATCGGGAACGGGTGCATGGGCGCAATGGTGTTCGGCCGGCCGGCGAGCGAGCGGCTGCAGCTCAACGAGGATTCGCTCTGGTACGGCGGCCCGCGGGACCGCAACAACCCGGACGCGGCGAAGGTGCTGCCGGAGATCCGGCGGCTGATCTTCGAGGGGAAGCCGGGGGAGGCCGAGCGTCTCGCGGTGCTCGGGCTGTCGGGCATTCCCGAGACGCAGCGGCATTACGAGCCGCTCGGGAACCTGCTGCTGGAATTCGGCGGAATCGATCCGGACGCGGTCGAGCGGTATGAGCGGCGGCTGGATCTGGAGCGGGCCGTTGTCACCGTGGAGTTCACGCATCGCGGCGTCCGGCATCGGCGGGAGTACTTCGCCAGTTACCCGGATCAGGCGATCATCGTCCGCGCGGCCGCCGACCGGCCGGGTCAGATCTCGCTGACGGCGCGGCTGGAGCGGGCGGGGTGGCGGTACGTCGACGCGACGGGGCGGAGCGGGACGGACGCGATCTGCATGACGGGCGCGACCGGCGGAGAGGACGGCGTTTCGTTTGCGGCGGTCGTGGCGGCGAGAGCCGAAGGCGGCGCGCTGGACGCGGTCGGCGAGCATCTGGTCGCGGAGCGGGCGGACAGCGTGACGCTGGTGATCGCGGCGGCGACCAGCTTCCGGGAGAAGGATCCGCTCGCGCGATGCCTGTCCCATGCCCGCGCGGCGCGCGCCGTGCCGGATGAAGAGCTTCTCGATCGGCATGTGCGGGACTATCGGGAGCTGTTCGGCCGGGTGTCGCTGACGCTCGCCGGAAGCGGGAATGCGGACCGGAGCGGGCTTCCCGTGCCGGAGCGGCTGGAGCGGCTGCGCGGCGGGGAGGACGATCCGGAGCTGATGGCGCTTTATTTTCAATACGGACGGTATCTGCTCATCGCCTCCAGCCGGCCGGGGTCGCTTCCCGCGAATCTGCAGGGCGTCTGGAACGACTCCTTCCTGCCGCCGTGGGACAGCAAGTACACGATCAACATCAACGCGCAGATGAACTACTGGCCCGCGGAGAGCTGCGCCCTGCCGGAATGCCACGAGCCGCTGTTCGACCTGATCGAGCGGATGCGGGAGCCGGGGCGCAGGACCGCGCGGGTCATGTACGGCTGCCGCGGATTCGCCGCGCATCACAACACCGACATCTGGGCGGACACGGCGCCGCAGGACACGTACATCCCGGCTTCGTACTGGCCGCTCGGCGCGGCGTGGCTCTGCCTGCATCTGTGGGAGCGCTTCCGGTTCTCGCGGGATTTCGGGTTCCTCGGCCGGGCGCAGGAGACGATGAAGGAAGCGGCGCTGTTCGTGATGGACTACCTGGTGGAGGCGCCGAGCGGGGAGCTCGTCACCTGCCCGTCGGTGTCGCCGGAGAACCGCTACGTGCTGCCGGGCGGGGAGACGGGCGTGCTGTGCGCGGGTCCGGCGATGGACACGCAGATCATCCGCGCGCTGCTCTCGGCTTGTCTGGAGGCGGAGCGGCTGCTGTCGGACCGGACGGGCGCGCCTTGCGACGAGGCGTTCGTGCGCGAAGCGGAACGGGTGCTGGAGCGGCTGCCGAAGGAGAAAATCGGAAGGCTCGGCACGATCCAGGAATGGTACGAAGACTACGACGAGGCGGAGCCGGGGCATCGCCATATCTCGCACCTGTTCGCGCTGCATCCGGGGGATCAGATCACGCCGCGGCGAACGCCGGAGCTGGCCGAGGCGGCGCGGCGCACGCTCGAGCGCCGGCTGGCGCACGGCGGCGGGCACACCGGCTGGAGCCGGGCGTGGATCGTCAATTTCTGGGCGCGGCTGGAGGACGGCGAGCGGGCGCACGAGAATCTCGCCCTCCTGCTCGGCAAGTCGACGCTGCCGAACCTGCTGGACGACCATCCGCCGTTCCAGATCGACGGCAACTTCGGCGGGACGGCCGGCATCGCCGAGATGCTGCTGCAGAGCCATGACGGCGCGATCCATCTGCTGCCGGCGCTGCCGAAGGCGTGGCCGGCGGGGGAAGTCTCGGGTCTGCGGGCGCGCGGGGGTTACGAGGTCGGCATCCGATGGGCGGATGGCCTTTTGACGGAAGCGTGGATCAAGGCCGGCTGCGACGGCGTCTGCACGGTCCGGGTTCCCCGCGAGGTCGCGGTGCGGCAGGGGGAGCGCGAGGTCGATGTCCGGCGGGACGCCCGATACGCCGATGTGCTGTCGTTCGAGGCGCGGGCGGGATGCCGTTATGTTCTGACAGCCCAATCGTGAAACGGGGGAGGATGCGATGAAGAAGCAAGCGTTCAATCCGTATCTGCCGTCGTGGGAGTACATTCCCGACGGCGAGCCGTATGTGTTCGGCGATCGCGTCTATGTCTACGGTTCGCACGACCGGTTCAACGGCCACGCGTTCTGCCTGAACGATTACGTCTGCTGGTCGGCGCCGGTGGACGATCTCGGGAATTGGCGGTACGAAGGGGTCATTTACCGGAAGACGGACGACCCGCTCAACCCGGACGGCAGCATGTGCCTGTACGCGCCGGATGTGACCAGGGGGCCGGACGGGCGGTACTATCTGTTCTATGTGCTGGACAAGGTCTCGGTCGTGTCGGTCGCGGTGTGCGACACGCCGGCCGGCAAGTTCGAGTTCTACGGCTACGTCCGGTATCCGGACGGCACGCGGCTCGGGGAGCGGGAAGGCGACCAGCATCAGTTCGACCCCGGCGTCCTGACGGAAGGGGACAGGACGTATCTGTACACCGGGTTCTGCCCGCGGGGCGACAAGTCGCGGCGGGGCTGCATGGCGACGGTGCTCGGCCCGGACATGCTGACGATCGTCGAGGAGCCGGTGTTCGTGCTGCCGAGCGAGCCGTACAGCGCGGGCACCGGGTTCGAGGGGCACGAATATTTCGAGGCGCCGTCGATCCGCAAGCGCGGGGATACGTACTATCTGATCTACTCCTCGATCGTCATGCACGAACTGTGCTACGCGACGAGCAAGCATCCGACGAAGGGGTTCACGTACGGCGGCGTCATCGTCAGCAACGCCGACCTGCACATCGACTCGTACAAGCCGGCGGACAAGCCGATGTACTACGGCGGCAACAACCACGGCAGCATCGTCGAGATCAAGGACCGGTGGTACATCTTCTACCACCGGCAGACGAATGGCCACCATTTCTCCCGACAAGGCTGCGCGGAGCCGATCACGTTCCGGGAGGACGGCGGCATCGCGCAGGCGGAGATGACGTCTTGCGGCCTGAACGGCGGTCCGCTCGTCGGGCGCGGCGAGTATCCGGCCTATATCGCCTGCAACCTGTTCTGCAAGGATGAAGAGCTGTACATCGGCACGTACGGCGCGTGGATGGACGGCCGGTTCCCGAAGATCACCCAGGACGGCAAGGACGGGGACGAGGAGCCCGGCTACATCGCGAACATGCGGGATACGGCGACGGCCGGCTTCAAATACTTTGACTGCCGCGGCGTGAAGCGGGTCAAGATCAAGGCGCGCGGCTACGCGAAGGGCGTGTTCGAAGTGAAGACGTCGTGGGACGGTCCGGCGCTCGGCTCGATTCCGGTGAACTTCACGAACATCTGGAAGGAGTACGAAGCGGACATCGCGATTCCGGACGGCGTCCATGCGCTGTACTTCACGTACACGGGTTCGGGCAACGCCCAATTGGCATCCTTTACGCTGGAATGACGGGAAGAGGGAGGCTTGCGGCCTCCCTCAGCCTGTTGAAAAACCTTCAACAGGCTTTTTTTATTATCGAAATCTTTAACAAATCACCGCGTTAATGTGTTATAATATGGCTATATTGAAAATAGGCGGTGGTCACGTGCTTCGCTCCAATCGGAATGTGCAAAATCAATATGAGTTTGTTTGCATCGAAGACCTCGTGCTGCCCAATCATCCGCTCCGCAAGATCCAGAAACAGATCGACTTCTCCTTCATCCTCGATCTGGTCCGGCCCTACTACAGTGAAGACAATGGCAGACCTTCCGCCGATCCGGTCATGCTCTTCAAAATGCTCTTCATCGGTTACATGTTCGGGATTCGTTCGGAGCGTCAACTGGAGATGGAGGTTTACTCCAACGTCGCCTATCGGTGGTTCCTGGGGCTCGGCCTCACCGACCGCGTTCCGGATCACAGCACGCTGAGTTATTTCCGTGAACGGCTCCGTCCCGGGGATGTGCTGCAAAAAATCTTTGACGAAGTGGTCATGCTGGCCATCAAGCATCGCCTCGTGGGTGGACGAGTGCTCATCACGGATTCCACACATCTGAAGGCCAATGCCAACAAGCGGAAATTTGTCAAAGCGCAGGTGACGCAAAGCACGAAGGCATACATGGAGGAATTGGACGAATCTATCCGATTGGACCGTGAGGCTAACGAAAAAAAGCCCTTGAGCGAAAGGAAGGAGGTGAACGAGCAGAAGGAGATCAAAGTCAGCACGACTGATCCCGACAGCGGTTATATGGTGCGGGACGGCAAGCCGGAAGGATTCTTCTACCTGGATCATCGGACGGTCGATCACAAGTACAACATCATCACAGACGTACACATTACCGCCGCGAACGTCCATGACTCGGTCCCCTACATCGAACGTCTGGAACATATCGTGAAGAAATTCAACTTTACCGATACGCTGGAAGCTGTCGCGCTCGATGCCGGCTACTACACCGCTCATATCTGCAAGAGACTTCACGAGAACAAGATCTTCGCCGTGATCGGAGCAAGAGCCTACACGCCGACAAAGGGACTGATCGCCAAGTGGCGATTCAAATACGATGCGGAGAAGAACGTGTACCTATGCCCTCAGAAGCATGAGTTGACATACAGGACGACAGACCGGCATGGTTTCCGCCACTACAAGTCCGATCCTGCGCATTGTGCCCAATGCCCCATGCTCAAGGAATGCACCCGGTCGAAGAATAAGACGAAAGTGATTACGCGACATGTGTGGCAAGACAGCAAGGAATGGGTGCGCGCCAATGGCAGGAGCAGATCGGGCAAGTATTTGTACCGATTGCGATACCAAACGATTGAGCGAAGCTTTGCGGACGCCAAAGAGCTCCACGGGCTTCGCTACTGTCGTTTCCGAGGACGAGAAAAAGTCCAGCAGCAGGCGCTACTCACCGCCACATGCCAAAACATCAAAAAGATCGCCAATATCCTGGATAAGCGAACAGGATAATGGCGATCTTCTTGATTTTCATGGCCAGGAATTACGATGGTTTTTCTTCACGGCTTTCATGAATGCATCTAAAGCGAAAGCCCCGCAAAACGGGGCTTTGCCAACAGTCTGAGGGAGGCTTGCGGCCTCCCTTTTGTCATGCCGGATGTTCAAACGCCGGTTGTGAGATTCGGTCCTTTATAGACGATGATGTAATCTTTCGGCACCTTGACTCTGGACATCAGGATGTCGGTCAGCGGCTTGCGATCGGTGTTGATCCAGTAATTTGTGCCGCACGGGACACGGGAGCCGTTCTTCAGATAAACATAGCATTCCAACTCGGGCGTGTCCTTCGTCAACTCGATCGTGATCAGGGTTCGCTTCTCGACAAGCTCGATTTCGCGAATGTCCGCAAGAATAATTTTGCGGACTCGAATATTCAAAAAATACTGTTTCACGCTGGTGTCGTCCAGCCGGTACCAGATGGCCGGAGGCACGCCGGAAACCAGGCATATCGCGATGCACAGCACTTTGAGAAACAGGTTCGCATCAAACACGAATGCAGCCGCCGAACCGATGATGCCAAGCGAGAAGACGGCGAGGGGGAGTTTGAACGAGCGAAACCAGAAGATCAATTGGGCTTTCGGAAAGGCACTTTTTTCTTCCGTCATGCGTCCACCACTTGCGTCCCCGAGAGGAAATCCCCGATCCTCCGCCCCCTGGAGATCAGGAACACCAACAAGTCAACTGGCAAGATCAGAAGGGTCACGTTCCGCAAGATCAGCCGGCGTTGTTCGGGCATTGTTCCGCGATCCGCGTCAACTACCCGCAGTTTCAGCAGCCGTTTGCCCGGACTGCGGCCGTTCAAGCAATCCCGAAGCAGCAATAAGGCAATCGCCGGGATCATGGCCAAATACATGACGGACTGCGCTGTTTCGAAGTTGACGTCCGGATTCAGGATCAACCACAACGCGAGCACGGGTCCAAACATCAGGCAGACTAGTGTGTGATCGATAAAGTAAGCAACAAGTCGTTTGAGCATGACGCAAACCTCGACTATCCTCTCGTAAGATCAGAATTTAATATAATTATAGCAATTAATAAGAAATAATTCAATGCTTTACAAAAATCGACTCAATATAGTAATATTCGTGTCGAATCAAGAATATTGAAATATCAGTAAATGGAGGTATTTGCTGTGCCGTCCGTATCCTCTACCAAATCTACCAGCACGACCGCAAAAACACAAGCCAAATCTGTCAACGAGAACAAGAAGGGCAACGTTACCTACTCCCAGAAAAGTACGAGCATTGCCACTGTCACGGTCAATACCGGAACCGGTTTAGGGGCCAAAGTATCCGTAGCAGGCGTCAAAGCCGAGATATCTGCAAAGGCGTACAACTCCGTTTCAACGAGCGGTAAACCTACACAAAATTTGTATACGGGCGCCAATGTCAGCGTTACAAACAAACTCCAAATTGCCGTTGAGGCTGAAAGAACAAAGGAAGCGAACGGAAAAACGAGCAGTTCAGGATTTGCGGGAGTTGCCGTAGGCGACCGCACGTACGGAGTTGGATCGACCAACAATAAAGGCGATATCAAAATTGAATTCGGCGTAGGTGCCTATTTGGTGGCAGGCGGAGAAGTCAATGTGGAAGTAAATCTTTCCGAAATCGGAAGAAGGATTGACAAAAACGTGGTGCAGCCCGTCAAGCAAACCGTAGCCAATACCCTGAACAAGCTGCAAGACCCGAAAACCTGGTTCTCTGTAATCTATTGAGATGGATGATATTCAATTTACAGAGGCCTCTCTCGATCTCATCGGATTGTGCAAAGCAGTCGACGATTCATTGAATCCCGTTGACCGTACGCTGTATTTTGATTCGACGGATGAATTCATCGTGATTTATTTCGACAAGAGAATGGTCAAGTTCGGAGATACCGTCTCCATGTACTTCTTTATTTATCACGAATGTGTATTCATCATGAATTTGAACATCGATCGCGAGGTGGAAGGGAAGTACATCTATTCCCAGATGTCCATTCCGTACTTGCTGTCTCTTGCGAGTGAACCGAGGAGCCAATACTACTGCACCATTGGCATGGTAAAAAACGAGGATACGATTGTAGGGAAGATACAATTCAAAATTGCATCCAAGAACTTCATTTATTCAAATCGAAAGAGGTGAGCCAAGAGGCTCCCTCTTTTTTCTTGATTTCCTGATGACACTTTGGTTTCTCCATTGTTGCCATATCAAGACCACTCCACCATCGCCTTGATGACCCCGCTCTCCGGCCGAAGCCACTCGTCGAAGACGCCGATCATCGCATCGAACGGCGCGCGGTGCGTGATGAACCGGTCCGCGTCGACCGCGCCGCTCCGGACGGCCTCCAGCACCCGCGCGAAGTCTTCGCGTGTCGCGTTGCGGCTGCCCATCAGCGTCGTCTCGCGCTTGTGGAAATCCGGGTGCGGAAACGCGATGTCGTTTTTGACCAGACCGACATAGACCAGCGTGCCGCCGTGGGCAACATAGCCGAGGGCGTCCATCATCGACCTGGCGCTTCCGGTCGCGTCGATGACGATGGTCGGGAAATCGCCGTCCGTCAGCACCGCGATCCGCTTCATCGGTTTATCCGACGCGTTCACGGTGTGATCCGCGCCTGCCCAGGAACGGCAGAACGCGAGCCGGTCGTCGCTCAGATCCATCGCGATCACCCGCGCACCGGCGAGCTTCGCGAAGGCGGCGACGCCGAGCCCGATCGGTCCTGCGCCGATCACGAGCACCGTCTCGCCTCTGCCGGCGCCCGAGCGGCGCACCGCGTGGGCCCCGATGGCGAGCGGCTCCAGCACGGCGGTCTGGTTGAGCGTCAGCCCTTCGGTCTTGACCAGATGAGTGACCGGTACGGCGATCCGCTCGCGCATGCCGCCGTCGACATGGACGCCAAGCACCCGCATGTTGACGCAGCAGTTCGTCCGGCCCCTCCGGCAGGCAATGCACGTTCCGCAATGCAGATACGGAATGATGGCGACCTGATCGCCCGCTTCAAACCCCGCTTCGTTCGCGCCGATTCGCTCGATCACGCCGGCCAATTCATGGCCGAGAATGCGGGGATAGGTGAAGTACGGCTGGTTGCCCTTGAAGGCGTGCATGTCCGTCCCGCAGATGCCGACCCGCCGGATCCGGACGATCGCTTCGCCCGGACCGGCTTCGGGCTCGGGCAGATCGTCCCGCAGCCTGAAGCGCCCGATTTCTTCGCATACGATGCCTTTCATTCTCGGAAATCCCTCCCGCGCGCCTGATTACACCCGGATCTTCTCGTTGTATTCCGGCCGGCCGCTCACCCAGGTGACGCCCAGGACGGGCTCGAGCAGTTCGAGCACGTCCCGGAGCAGTTCTTCGTCGATCGGTTCGAGGGTCCACCGGGCGTTGCGCGCGATGTTGTCCGGGTTCGCCGTGCTGACGAGCGTCGTCGGAATCCGCTCGTTCGCCGTCGAGAATTGAACGGCCAGCTTCGCGATATCGGCTCCCCGGGCGGCGCAGAACTCGGCGGCCTTCCGGCAGGCGGCCTTCAGCTCCGGCGAGGCCGGGTGCCAGTCGGGCGTTCCGCGCGTGCTGAGCAGCCCCATGGAGAGCGGCGACGCGTTGACGAGACCGATGCCGCGCTCCTCCAGTATCGGCAGCAGATCGAGCAGCGACGTGTCGTTCAGCGAATAGTGGCAGTAGGAGAGGATGACGTCGGCGTCGATCCGCGGGATCATTTTCTCGAACAGTTGCAGCGGCAGGCCGGAAATGCCCCAGTACCGGATCTTGCCCTGCTCCTTCAGGCGCATCGCGGCCGGGACGGCTTCTTCCAGAATGATCTCCGCCGGCACGAACTCGATGTCGTGGAGGAAGAAAAAGTCCACGTAGTCGGTTTGGAGACGGGACAGGCTTTCGTCGATGCTGGCCATGATCCGGTCATGGGAAAAATCGAATGTGTCCACGCCGTAGCGGCCCGCCTTGGTGGAGAGCAGGAACCGGTCGCGCGGGATTTCGCGGATCGCTTTGCCGAGCACCGTCTCCGCCTTCGTCAGCCCGTAGTACGGAGAGACGTCGATGTAGTTGATGCCCGCGTCGAGGGCGGCATGCACCGTGCGGATGCTCTCGCGCTCGTCCGTATCGCGGAACACGGAGCCGAGCGAGGAGGCGCCGAAGCTGAGAGCCGAGACGTCGAGGCCGGTGTTGCCGAGTTTGCGGTATCGCATGGGTTTGTCGCACCTTCCCTTAAATTCGGTAAACCTTCCGGGCATTCAGGCCGAACAGCTTCGCCCGTTCCTGATCGCTCCAATCTTCCGGCAGCGCCCGGGTCAGCACCTGGACGACCTCGTCATATTCGGCCGCGAGCAGGCAGACCGGCCAGTCGCTGCCGAACAGGACGCGGTCCGGGCCGAACAGGTCAAGCACGTGGCGGATGTAGGGCGTGAAATCCTCCGGTTTCCAGCTGCGGTGGTCCGCTTCCGTCACCATGCCGGACAGCTTGCAGTACAGGTTCGGATAGCCGGCGAGGGTGCGCATATGGGTGAGCCACGGCTCGATCTCCCCGTCCCGGATGCGCGGCTTTGCGATGTGATCGATAACACCCCGAAGATGGGGAACCCGTTCAAGCAGCCTCACCAGCGGTTCGAGCTGGTCGCTGCGCACGAGCAGATCGACGGTCGTCCCTTCGTCGGCGTAGCCCCGCAGCGCCTCGACGAACGCGGGCTCCAGGATGCGGCCCGCGTCCGGCATGTCCTGGATCATGAGGCGGAAGCCGACGAATTTCGGGTGGCGGCGGAAGCGTTCGTAATGCTCGCGGTGGGCGGGGTCGAACAGATCCAGCCACCCGACCACGCCGAGGATCGAGTCGTCGCTTTCGGCCAGAGCGAGGATGAACTCGGTCTCGGCGATCGTCGGGGCGGCCTGCACGAGGATGGTGCCGTCCAGGCGGTGCCTGTTCAAATGCGGGGACAGGTCGGCCGGCAGGAAGTCCCGGTACAGGACGGGAATTCCGGGCGTAATCCAGCCGTAGTCGCCCCGCTCGATTTTCCAGTAGTGCTGGTGGGCGTCGATGCGCACGATCGGGCCTCCTTTCACCCGGGCAAATGTATGGCTATCTTCATTATACGGGTGTCAATAGACAATAAAATGGTGTCAATCGTCTGTGAAAATGTCACCTTAACTCGTCTGTGAAAATGTCACTTTTTGAATGTACCAAGTCACCGGTCAGGTGACTTGGCCTGGCGCGAAATTTGTGTTACGCTGAAGCTGCTTTGGAC
>Ga0207768_100126_pt1 | contig 85075 bp, 92 predicted proteins | sample CeladaPassaB1F01_FD_187478 | JGI IMG/M metagenome (GOLD analysis project Ga0207768, IMG submission 187478) | Cellulose-adapted microbial communities from the Joint BioEnergy Institute, USA - Passage B1F01 (SPAdes) (version 2) | ecosystem: Engineered > Bioreactor > Continuous culture >...
AATCGCGCTCATTTGCCGCTTCGGTCATGTCGGCCGCCCAAGAAGGAAAAACGGAGGACGTAAAGCGCCTCATCCGTTCGCTCGGCATCCGCTCGCAAACAGAGGTGTATTTCAATCCCGACGGCATCCGCCTGACGTTGTCGCCGCCGCCTAGCGCGTTTCCGTGCTGCCAGCTCGTCATCGGCTTGCGTTGGAACGTGTTTCCGCCTTTTAGGTGAGTCTCGTCTTTCACCTTGATCGTTTTGGAATCTTTTCCATTCACCGCTTCGATCGAGGCGGGCGCCGCTTCCAGACCATGCATGGCGCTGGAAGCGGTGTTGTCGTTTGCGCCCTGTCCCGCCAGACAAAGCGGGTAGACAACCCCTTTCACACAAAAACGGTTCTTGATCCGGCCGCCGACTTTAGTGAACCAAAAAAGCCGTCGTCTCATCACCGTCCAGCACCAACGCCTCAACGAACTTGCCCGGACATCGTCTCCCGACGGCTCCTTCCGTTCACACTGCGCATCCGATTACGTACGTCGATAGATGATATCACCGACAATGATCGTGATCAAAGAAATCAACATCGTCAGCTTGACCGCCTTGTAGTCTAAAAAGCGCAGCACTTGTTCTTCAAACATGTAGACGAAAAAGAAAATAACCATCAGCACGGCAACAAACAAGACAAACCTTTTTTTCGATTCATGGAAACCGGTTCTCCTTCATCAAAATGCATCCAACATTCAGGCTTTCTCTACATTTTTCTTATTAGAACGGAACAAACAGACGAATAGTGGAATGACGTGAACAAGCAGCGAAAGGCCGATAAACGTTGTGGGAATCCCGAGGTTGTAAAGATATCGAATGCTTTCATTCTTCTCAATCAGCCAATATCCAAGGCCAACAGAAACGGCAGACATGCAAACAACACTAAAGAGGATTTGTCGAATCGATCGGCAGATGACCGTCAGGCAAACGATGACCAACAAATAGAGAATCCAAAAGACATAATCCGGATATTCGCCCTTTTTCATGTTTATACTTTGATAATAGTTAATCAGAAATAACGACGGAGAAAAGAACAAGGTGAACAGTATAAACGTTATTCTCTTGGTCATAAAGATTCTCCTTAATCAATTCACTTAACCCTCGGAATAGTTGAAATTTAGCAATTTAATGGGCTGTGTTCATATGCATGAATAAAAAGCTGCTGAGCATCCTCAGCAACCTTATATTTGGCGATGCAGCTGCAGCAGCTGCAAAGTCATCTCTTCTTTATTGCCTGTATTTCTTATATGTTTGACCACTGCTCCGTCTTTCATGAATACGATATGATCCCCTATCTCGGCCGCTACATCCATCATATGGGTGGAAAAAATGATAATGGCGCCTCTTTCCTTCCTTTCTTTAAGCAACTGGACAAACATGTTGACCCAGAACGGATCCAGACCGTTTGTCGGTTCATCCAATAGCAACAGTGCTGGTTCCCCCAGCAATGCTTGTCCAAATAAAAGCCGTTGCCGCATTCCCTTTGATAAATTTTTCACCAGTTCTTGCTTCTTCTCCGCCAAGCCTATCCTTTTCAAAATTCCCTCTACTTTTGATTTTCCCGTTTTCCGCAATGCCGCATAAAAGGAAAGGAACTCTTGGACGTTCATCATTTGCTGAGCATAAAATTCATCCGGCATGTAGCCGATCTGTGAGACATATGCCTTTCGATTTTTCTGCAAACTGATACCGTTTAACATTACTGTCCCGGAGGTCGGTGCCGAAATGCCAGCAAGAATATGAAGAAGCGTGCTTTTTCCAGCGCCATTCCCGCCGCACAAGACGATGCATTCCCCCCGTTTTGCTTCCAATGAAAATGCGGAAAGCGCAACTTTTGTTTTATATTTTTTGGAAACCTCTGAAACTTGCAATAAGGTCATTGCACTTTCCTCCTTTCAAGCTTCCATGCGGAGAGAATGAACAAAAAAGATGTGTAAATAAATATATATAAACCGAGTATTCCCCATGCCGCTCCTTTCTGCAAAAATGAGACAAGCCCATCGTAGGATTGCCCGAAAACGGCTCCCCCGCCAAGTTGAACCACCAAAACAATACGCAGCAATTCTGCCGGATTGCTTAACAGAGCAATTTTTAAAAGCGGGGCAATCATTGGATAAGGAACCAAACCAAGGACAGCGATAAGCGCGGGCGGCCATATCATAATCAAAAAAAACCAAACTCCAACAGAAAGCGTTAAAGCCTGCCACCTTGTCGCAACGAACGCACCTAGGGCCAAACCGATCACAAGAAAGAAAAAAATTAATGATATCGCAAAGATATAGAGAGCCAGCACCCATTTTACGGACAAAACACTTCCGCTAATCAGGCCGATAGCAAGGCTCGCGCCAAAGCTTAAGGTAAACACAGCCGTTTGTGCGGTAAATTGTCCGGCAAGTTTTCCTATTAAATAGGAAGTTGTCGGCAATGGATACGTGCATAGCAGACGCCACTGTCCATTTTCCATCTCGTTGGCGATGGCAAACGAGCCGCTGATGAGCATAAACAACGGCACAATATACAGCAGCAAATTCGCAATGGTTCCGGTCATGTTTGTATATCCGATTAAAGCAGGAGTATTCCGTTCCAGCAGAAATAAGAGAGACAAAACACTTACCCACAGCAATAGAAGCATGTAGGAAGAACGCTGCCTTATCGCCATGCGCCACTCAGAGTACCAAATGTTCCACATACAATCCCTCTTCCTGTAAAAAAGGACAATCAGAACGATTGCCCTTTCTGTATTAATGCGAATGGTTCATCTCCATATTCGTGCCATGCTCTTGTTTCATCTTCATCATCATTTCTTTGTTCCGTTCCCATTTATGATCTTCTAGCTCTTTATAGGTTAATACTGCGCCTTTATTTTTAGATACGAAATCTTCGGCATCTTTTTTATCTTTGAAAGAAATGACGTTGTAAGCCATCGGTGTTCGAATAGACTTATCGTATACATAGGTAGCTTTATCCGCTTCAATCCAATCTTTTGTATTATAATCACGAACAAACCTTGCTTGTACTTTTTCATCCTTATGCTCGCCAAACCATTTATACATACAGCCGATATCATCGAATACTAGAGTTTTTCCATTCTCAAGAATGATTTCCGTAGCAAACTGGTTGTCCATCACTGCCATATTGCAAACTGCGCATTTATCATTTTTCTCATCAATTGCTACTGGCTTAACTTCCTTTTTGCTGCAACCAGCTACCGCTAATACTAAAATTGCAAACATTGTCATTAATATACCCTTCCATTTCATCTTCTTTTCCTCCCTATCATAAATAAACTTATACTTCCTGCTAACATACTGACACTCACTGCACCTAGCAGCATTTTGGATGATGCATGCATCTGTCCATCATATGTAGCCACTTTCATAAGCGGTGCTTCATCTGTCATGACTTCATTGTCTGGACTTTTCAACAATTTTTGTAACACAATCATGCCCGGCGCTTGGAAAAACAGCTGATACTCTGGCACATCATTCGTCAGCCTCAGGAAAAACGGATCCGCTCTATACGGTATGGCACTCATCCCAGATCCAGTTGTATCCAGTTTTAAAGACGCATCCCAATAATTATGCGCAATCGCATTTTCAGAACTTTTTATCGCCTGTGCCTCAATGACATTTCCAATAAACGCATTATCCGACACAGTGTTTGCATTCGCGTTTTTGAATTGTATGCCAATGAAGTTGCCTCTGATTTCATTAGCTAAAATGCGGTTATTTTCCGCACTCTCCACATAGACGCCAACGCGATTATAAGAAATCTTGTTACGAGCAGCCTCCGTTTCCGATGCATCATATAGTAGCAGCCCCTGAGCATTTATATTCCGATTGTTAAATATCAATTCATTCTCCTCAATTTTTGTTCCCTTTGTTCCCATAACCATGGCGCCCGTAATATTGTCCCGCAAAACATTATTCTTCACGGTTATGTGATCAGAAAACATAATATGTATGCCGTAACGGGAATGGCGAATATCGTTTTGTGTTATCTGGTTGGAGTGGCTGTTTTCCATGTAAATTCCATCTCTCACTTGATCCATACGGACATCATGGATTATATTCCAATCCGACTCCCACAAATCAATCCCGTTTCCCTTCTGCTCCCCTTTCACAGAAACTCCTTCAATAACCGTATTGCTAGTTTGGTCGAGCTTTATGCCAAATTGCTTCGTACGGATATGAACATTTTCCAATCTATGATGTTTGCCTGTAACATAGATCGCCTCCGTATCCTTCCCGTTGCTGCATTGTTCGACATTCACATGCCTCAATGTTACTTGTTGGCCTTGGATCGTGATAACAGGTTTTTTGCTGCAAGAACGAATCGTAACTTGCCCAACCCCTTCTAAAGTAACAGGTTTGGAGAGGACAATGGTTTCATTATACACACCGCTTGGCAACTTAACCACTCCGTGCTCAGGAGCTTTGTCAATCCGAGACTGCAAAGTATCTTCGGCATGATAAGTTAACGGAAAAGTCCAGAAAACAATGAAAAAGAGAAAAAAGCAACAATAATTTTTCATAAAGCAATCTTTCCTCATAATCGTTTTTCCAAGATGAAGCATAACAAATAATTATGTGCAATTTATGAAACTTTCATGTATATTTTCTGACAATATGTATGTAAGATTTTTATTATGATCATCATTTTCATTCATTGCATTGATAAAATGAAAAATCTGGCTCTAATCAGAACCAGATTCCTTTTCACCTCATCATCGATCTGTTGCTTAACAAGAAATGATTGTTATCGCCATATGGACTATTTGTTTACTATACAACATCTATATTCTGACATATGAAACAAAATTATGATTTTTCTTATTTTTCTGGTTCATCACCAAAAGTGTGAGTAAAATATTTGTGGGTGACATTCCGAAATGATCCCCGACGAGGGTTGCGAACTTTTGTTTGCGACGCTCGTCGGGGCCACCAAGCGAAGCGCGGTAGAACAAGCAAATGTCATGCAAAAAGGACTCTCTCCCTGCTAGGATGGTGATTGTCAACATCAACCGAAAACAGGAGGGAAAGAGTCCATGAAACATCTTACCACAGAATGGCCTTTATTAAAAGAGCTGGAGGAGCAATTAGTCAGAACTCTTCAAAAGGTGTTCGCTGTCTTGTTGGCCGCCCTTTTGGAGGAGTCGGTGTATCAAGGATTTATTCGGCATCCCCCTCAAAAAATCCTCCCGATTCTGCTCGGGAGGTTGCGAAATGTGAGTTTGATTCGTTTTTCGTTCCTTCTTACAATGGGACAGCTTAGGGCAGCGCTTTTGCTTAGCATGCCCCACCGCCAATCACATCATCCCCGGAAAAAGAGAATTGACAGCCTAGCGATTGTTCGGTACGATTTTGTTAACGGACAAAAAAAGGGGGTTTACATATGGAGCGACGGACTTCGCTTCGACCGATTGACATGACGCTTGCCGCTATGTTCGTCGCCTTGATGGCGATTGGCGCGAACATTACGTCATGGGTGCCGTTTCTTGTCGTCGGCGGCGTGCCAATCACGCTGCAAACGTTTTTCTGCGTCCTGGCCGGCGCGGTGTTAGGGCGGCGGCTCGGTGCGGTGGCGATGATGGTATACATGCTCGTCGGCCTCGCGGGCGTGCCGGTGTTTGCCAAATTCAACGGCGGACTGTCGATGATTTTCCAACCGACATTTGGCTTCATTCTTTCGTTTATCGTTGCCGCTTATGCGACCGGATGGGTCATCAACCGCGGCCCGCAGCCGGCGTCCAAGTCCCGTTTCGTCGCTGCCTCTTTAGTCGGCATGGCCGTCAACTATGCCATCGGCACAAACTGGATGTATATGGCGTACAAACTATGGGCGGAAGCGCCGGAAGGGCTTTCGTACGGCATCGTATGGGGCTGGATGCTCGCCCCGCTGCCGAAAGACATTCTCTTATCGATCGTCGCCGGCTTGACCGCCCCGCGCCTTTGCCGGGCGATCGGACGCTCGTCTTCCGCGAGCCGCCCGGCGGCGTAAACGAAGAGGGTGTCCCAAAAGGATCGGGACACCCTCTTTTACTGCTATATATACGCGTCGATTGTTTATATCACACTATATGTTGTGTCTGTGTTGAAGACAGGCAACCTTTTGGTCAGCCCTGTTTTACATTAGAGAAATAAATTGAACACTTGATATAAAAACCCGGCCATAAGCGCGGAAATCGGAAGCGTAATTACCCATGTAATCACAATCCGACGGGCGACGCCCCATTTGACCCCTTTCACCCGCTGAGCGGCGCCGACCCCCATAATCGCCGAGGAAATGACGTGCGTCGTGCTGACCGGCAAATGAAGCGTCGTCGCTGAAAAAATGACGAGCGCGGAGGATAAGTCAGCGGCTGCTCCATTGATCGGGCGGATTTTCATGATCTTTCCGCCGACCGTTTTAATGATCTTCCACCCGCCGACGGCCGTCCCAAGCCCCATGGCCAAAGCAGCGGAAATGCGCACCCACTCTGGAATGTCAGTCGTCGCATGGTATCCGCCGGCGATCAATGCCATCGTAATAATCCCCATTGCTTTTTGGGCGTCGTTCGTTCCGTGCGTATAGGACTGCAATGCCGCCGTAACGATTTGAAACAGCCGGAAGCCTCTTGTCGTACTATATAAGTTTGCATTTTTAAAGATGTAGCGAAAAATGGTCATAATGACAAAACCGACCCCCAACGCCAAAAACGGGGAGAGGATAAGGGATTCTAAAATTTTTAAAAATCCGCCGTAATTCAAAATGCCAACGCCCGCCGCTGACACTGCCGCTCCGGCAATTGAACCGATGAGTGCATGCGATGAGCTGCTCGGAATGCCGTAATACCAAGTGATCAAGTTCCAGGCGATCGCTGACGTCAACGCCGCTAAAATAATGACCGGCCCATTTTCCAAAGCAAACGGATCAACAATGTCTTTTGTAATTGTTTTGGCAACCCCCGTAAACGTCAGAGCTCCGATAAAGTTCATCGTAGCGGCCAAAAGAATCGCGCGGCGCGGCGTGAGCGCTCTTGTCGACACCGAAGTGGCGATGGCGTTCGCCGTATCATGAAACCCGTTAATAAAGTCAAACGCCAGCGCAAAAATGACAATGCATATCGTCAAGACAAGGATCATATCCATAAAAACAACGTCCCCTTTTTATGCGTTGCGCATGATGATCGTCTCCAGCGTGTTGGCGACGTCTTCACAGCTGTCGGCAATCTCTTCGAGCATTTCATAAAGTTCTTTATATTGGATGAGTTTGATCGGATCTTTTTGCGTCACAAACAAGTTTTTGATCGAGGCGCGCAAAATTTCGTCACATTTCGTTTCATAGTCTTTAATCTTGATCGCGTGCTGGCGCATGTCGAGCAATTTTTTATGCGCAAGCAGCTCTAAAGCATGAACGATTTCAATCGTGCTTTGGTAAATGTAGTCGAAAAATTTCACCATATGTTCATCAATATCCGTAAATGAAAACATTTCAAACCGGGCTGAACACTGCTCAAAGCCATCGAGCACATCGTCCATTTTCATGGCTAACTGGTGGATGTCTTCACGCTCAATCGGCGTAATAAACGTTTTGTTCAACTGAACGACGAGCTCATGAATGAATGAATCACCCTTCCGCTCATATTCCTTCATGACGCGGGCAAATTCTTTCAAGTCGCTCACACTTTGAATTTTATACTCGACAAAATATTGGGCCGCTTCCTTCACATTTTCCGAAATCGTAAACAACATATCGAAGAAAACGTCCTTTTTCGGCGAAAAAATCATACCGACACCCTCCATTGTTGGAATGAGAAATCACCGCTACTTATTGTAGCAATTTCAATTTTATTTACAATAAGAAAACAGAAACTTTACATTAAATTAATATTTCCTTTACATTTTGTTCGCCTTTCTTACTATGTAGCGTGCCAAAAGAATGCCGAAGCTATGCACCATCGCTTCGGCTCTTCAAGCGCTTATTCAAATCGTTCGACAAACGCCGTCAGTGTGCGCACCATGACTCCCGTCGCCCCGGCTGGCCCGAGGTCGCCGTCTTTCTTCACGGTGGCCGTGCCGGCAATATCTAAATGCACCCACGGCGTGTCTTCAGCGAATTCACCGATGAACGCTCCGCCCATAATCGCATGCCCTTCGCGCCCTGGGGAGTTGTTCAAATCGGCGATTTTGCTGCTTCGCACCCGCTCGCGGTCTTTTTCTGTAATCGGCAGCCGCCAAATGAATTCCCCGGTTTCCATCGACGCTTCCAGCAGCTGCTCAAACAGCGCTTCATTGTTCGTCATCGCCCCCGTTTTGTCCGCGCCAAGCGCGACGATGACCCCGCCCGTCAACGTGGCGACATCGATAATATAGCTGGCGCCATGCTGTTTCGCATAGGTCACGGCATCCGCCAAAATGAGTCGTCCTTCCGCATCCGTGTTTCTCACTTCAATCGTTTTTCCGGAAAGCGATGTAATGACGTCATCCGGTTTAAATGCCTCACCGCTAATCATATTGTCAGTCGCTGGGATGACGGCGAGCACGTTTTGTTCCGGCCGCAGTTCGCCGATCGCTTCCATCGCCCCGAGCACGGCAGCGGCGCCGGCCATATCGGTTTTCATGTCGATCATGCTGTCGCGCGGCTTCAAGCAGTAGCCGCCCGTATCAAACGTCACCCCTTTGCCGACGAGGGCGATTACGTCCTCCCATCGTTCTTTTCCTTGATGCTTTAAGACGATCAGCTTCGGCGGCTGCTTCGATCCTTGGTTGACGGAAAGCAGCGCGCCCATGCCGAGCCGCTCCATCTCTTCTTTTTCCAAAATTTCATAGTCAAAATTGTATCGCTCAGCGAGCTTCACCGCATAATCGGCCAAATCAGACGCCGTCAGCAAATTTCCCGGCGTATTGACAAGCGTGCGCGCCGAGTTGGTCGCTCTTCCGTACACCGAGCCGACAAACAGGCTCGCTTCGATTTCTGCCCCATCAGCCGCCGTATATACGGTGAGCGATTCAAGCGCATAATCCGGCTCCGACTTTTTTTGCTTATAGCCCGGGAATTCGTACGTCGCCAAATAATACGCCTCAGCTAGCGCATGCGCCGCTTCGTTCGGATCGACCGTTTCGTTCGTAAACGCGTCAAGCACAACAGCCGCTTCTGTTCGTTTCGCCTGCTTCCAAGTGCGAAACAGCTTGCCGAACACTTCACGCAGCCGCTCAAATGTCAGTTCTTGTTTTTTGCCAAGACCGACAAAATAAAGCCGCTTTGCTCCGTCCGGCAACATCGGATGAATGACAGCAATGCGCCCCCGCTTGGCGGAAATGTCCCCTTCTTTGCGAAGCATGGACAGCTGTCCGCCGAGGCGGGAGTCGTACTCGCCGGCAAGGCTAGACCACGCTTCTGCCCCTTCAAACAGTCCAACAGCCAGCGCCTCATGCGCCGTTTCAACCGATGGCAATGGTTTTACCGTAAACATTTTTTCATCCCTTTCTATGGTGATTCATTCCATCCCTCATTATAGCGAAAGAAAGTCATTATTTCGACTCCCTAATTGACTTTCCTGTACGCGAAAAACGGAGAAGTTGTCGATCGGGATGAGAAAAAACAAAGCAAAAGCAGAAAGGAAAATGACAAGAAAAAGCGAATGGGAAAAGACAAGGAATACAGAAAGGACGAACGTCAATGAAAATCGTTTCTCTTTGCCCAAGCAATACGGAGCTGTTAGCATATCTCGGCCGCCTTGACGATGTCATCGCCGTCGACGATTCATCCGACTGGCCGCCCGAAGTGAAGCAGCGGCCAACGGTCGGGCCGGATTTGCGCATTGATATGGACCAAGTCGAGGCGCTCAAACCGGACCTCGTCGTCGCCTCGTTAAGCGTGCCCGGCATGGAGCGCAACATTGAAGAGCTCAAACGCCGCCGCCTTCCCCATCTCGTGCTGGCGCCCCATTCGCTTGATGACATCGCGGCGGATCTTCTCCTGTTGGGGGAAGCACTCGGCGAAAAACAAAAAGCGGCTGAACTCGTCCGCCGCTGCCTTGACTTTCTGAACGAATACCGCGAGCGGGCAGCTGCCGTCGCTGAACCGGCTCGTCTGTATTGGGAATGGTGGCCGCGTCCGGTGTTCACCCCGGGCGGCGCCAACTGGCTGAGCGAGCTGAGCGAACTCGCCGGCGGGCGCAATATTTTCGCCGACTGCGCCCAAGCAAGCGTACAGACGGAATGGGACGAAGTCGTTGCCCGCAACCCGTCGCACATCTTGCTCGTTTGGGTCGGGGTGCAAACAACCAAAATGAACGCCAAAGCGGTCACCGCGCGCCCGAAAGCCGAGCAAACCGAGGCCGTTCGCACCGGCCGCATCCATCTTCTTGAGGAGGCGCTCTATTGCCGGCCGTCGCCGCGCCTCTTGGTCGGATTAAAAAAATTGGCGCCGCTTTTGCATCCGGCGCTGTTCCCTCCCGCTGACGACAGCGATCCGCTCATCCATCGCTGACGGGCGGGAGCCCTTTTGTTAACTTTTCGACTCTAAATATTGCTGGCGGAACACTTGCATCGTCTCATCCTCGTTAAGGCGTGTTAATTCCTCCTCTGACAGCGTGCCGTTTCCTTTTTTCACAACGTAGACGTTCACTTTCTTCTTTCCCCAATATTTATATACATCTTCGACCGTTTCATAGTATAAGTCAATGCGATGTCCTTTGATCGCTCCGCCTTTATCGGCTACGACGCCGAACCCATAACCGGGGATAAACAAAATCGTGCCGATTGGAAAAATGGTTAAATCGGCGGCGATCGTCGAATAAAGATCACGTTTGACGCGCACACCGGAATACGTAATCCCATACTCAGGATGATCAGGAGTTTTTCCGGTCGATTCAATGCCAGCCGTATAGCCGGTGGCCACGACTTCAACAGACGGATACTTCGACCAATCAAACTGTTCCTCCAGACTTGGGATAGCACGGCCATCGAGATTGTCTTGTCCTTTCACCCCGTCATTCGGCTCATGATCGACTGGCGCAGCATGGCGAAAGGACTGAAGAACCGTTTTCGCGTCCACCCCGGAAACAGATTGAAATGTCGCCATCAACGCGGCGACAAACAACAGCGCCATCGCCGTTCGGCGCCAGAACTGCCTAAAACCATTCAATGCTCTCAACTCCTCCCACATTTCTATTTATCTCCAGCTGAAATCGAAATATTCATTGCGAGAAAGACAAAAGACGAATCAAAAAAACAAAAACGCCTCCGCTTGATGCGGAGACGCTTTAAAACATTTGATATCCTTTGGCCCGCAGCGTCCGAATCGCCCACCCGGCGCACAGCGCGCCGGCAAAGCCGCTAGACAAAATCAACAAATCGGCCGCTGCCAGTGAAGTGATTTTCCGTCCGAGCGCTGCCAGCGAGTCAGACGGCGCAGTCAAGTAACGCGTCCATGGCACATCGTCAATGATGAAGATCGCGATGATCGGAAAACAAATCGCCATAATCCAAGTCATGCGCAGCAACATATTTAACAAAAAGCCAATACCAAAAAATAAGACGAAAAATAAAAGCATCGAAATCAGCACAACCGGCAAACTCATTTGCATCCGCCCTCAACCTCCCTTACACCCTTTTTCAGTGTACTGGATGGGCGGACGACAGTCAATGTCGAGCGTCCTCTTCCTGTTCGCTTCCCGTCCCTTGGCAGCCGTAGCACGTCTCTGATCCGCCTAGCAACAGCTGGACGTACCCGTGCCCCTCACAGTACGGGCAAGCGTTAACCGTAAGCGTCTGTTTCATTGATGTCCCCTCCACTTCTTTTTTGTTAATATATCAAAATTTTCTGTAAAAACAAATAGCGATTCGATCCTGTTTTCGTTCATGTAAGCGAATACATCAACGCCTCCCTTTTATTTTCTTGATAATTCTCATGATTTCGATGATTTGAAATAAAGGCGGTATTTCGTGTACCCGAACGGATCGCCCGGATTCAAGCCATCGTGCGAGGGGAGAAAGACCCATGGCTCAAGCGCCAACAAATAGCGAAGCAGCCCCGATGTCGCCGGGTCGTCGCTGAGCGATGCTTTGCTTAAAAAGGCGGCCGCATGCAGCTCATCCTCCTGCACGGTAATATCTTCCGATCGCGGACGAAGGAGAAAAATGGCCATATTGTCGCTGATTTCTCCATTGATGACGCCGGTGCGCAGGCCAAGAAAGCCGACCGGTTCGGCATCGATCCCCGTTTCCTCCTTCACCTCGCGAACAGCCGCTTCATCGAGCATTTCCCCCGGTTTTACGAACCCGGCCGGCAGCGACCATTTTCCTTTCAACCCGCTATATTTTTTCTTAACGACGAGCCATTCGCCCGCTTCATTGATGACGAGCCCGGCTGCCGCAATCCATACGTTTCCGCGTTTGTGGTTCATCGTCCTCATCCTTTTTCATATCATTGTATACCGTTTGTATTTCGACAAGAACACATCCGTTCCCTGTTTTCTGCCATACAAAAAAGCTTCCGCCAACGCGGAAGCTTTCGTGACCGATTAGAAAAATTTAAATTTCCCTTTTTTCATGACTAGCGACGAACCACCGATTAAATACAAGGCGCGGTTGTCGATCACTTTTTTCATGAAGCTCGCTTTCGTCCCCCATAATTTTTTGCCGAACACCACGCCGATCGCATCATCATGGCCGAGCGAGCAGACCGTCCCTTTAATATCAGCTTTAAACGGCTCAAGCTCCCCTTGCCCGCGGATGAGCGCCGCTAAGTTTTTCGCGCACAGCTGGCCTTCTTGCATCGCGATTTGCGCCGTCGGCGGATATGGGCGGTTCGTTTCTTCGTCAATGACGAGCGAACAGTCGCCAACGACAAAAATATTTTCATACCCCGGAACACGCAGGAACGGGTCGACTTTGATGCGCGAGCGCATCGTTTCAAAGCCGGACTGTTCAAGGACGCTGCTGCCGCGGACGCCGGCCGCCCAAACGACCGTACCTGCCTTAATTTCCTCGACCTCGTCGCCCTTGGCGACAATGATCCCATCTGGCGTGCACTCTTTAATGGCGGTGCCGATTTTGAATTCGACCCCTTTTCGTTCAAGCTGGCTGACCGCGTATTCGACGAGCTCCGGATCAAAGCCCGGCAGCGCGGTCGGCGCCGCTTCGACGCAAATGATGCGCACTTTGTGCGGGTCGATGTCGTATTCGCGGCACAGCTCCGGAATGCGGTTTGCGAGTTCGCCTAAAAATTCGATGCCAGTGAACCCTGCCCCGCCGACGACGATCGTCAACCGCTCCTCTTTCTTTTCCTCCTCGGTGTTGTACGTCGCAAACTGATACTCAATATGTTCACGGATTTGCCGCGCAGCATTGACGTTGGCAATGGAAAGGGCGTATTCTTTCAACCCTTTAATGCCAAATGTCTCCGATTCAAACCCAAGGGCGATGACAAGATAATCGTACGCCAATTCACCGTTTTCAAGCAGCACTTTCTTTTCGGTCGGAATGATTTTTGTGACGGTGTCTTGAACAAACTTCACTTTATTGCGGTCGATGACATCGCTGATCGGGTAGCGGACACGGTCATGATGCAGCGTTCCGGCCGACGCTTCATGAAGCCACGTTGTCTCGTAATGATAGTCATGCTTATTCACTAATGTAATATTCGCCTCGTTCACCCCGACAAGTTTTTGCAGGCGAACCGTCGTCATGAGTCCGCCATAGCCAGCCCCTAAAATGACGATGTTTGGTTTTCTCACCTGAATCACTTCCACCCTTTTTAATTTTTTTCCCACACGTTTCTTATAGCTTTTGCTGCTGTTCCCGTTTTTATCGAGCGAAGTTTGTGAAACTATTCACGTTAACCGCCAAAAAAATGTTGACAGACTGTCACAAAAAATTAACAATCTCTCCACAAACCATATTAGTCCTTTTTCTTCCTCTTTTCAAGCCTTTTTTTTCGGCTGGGACAACAAAAATTGAACGTTATAACGTCACGCATTTATGGTAAGATAAACTTGTAGTGCCATTATTTTATGCGGGGAGGAATGTCGGTGAGAGAAGATCGGAACATTTATGATGTCACAGTGGTCGGCGGCGGACCAACCGGGATGTTTGCTGCATTTTACGGCGGCTTGCGGCAAATGAAGGTGAAAATCATCGAAAGCCTTCCGCAGTTAGGCGGGCAGCTGGCCGCTTTATACCCGGAAAAATACATATACGATATCGCCGGATTCCCGAAAGTGCGCGCCCAAGAACTCGTCAACCAGCTGAAGGAACAGCTGGACATGTTTTCACCCACCGTCTGCTTAAACCAGTCGGTTGAAACGCTGGAAAAACAAGAAGACGGAACGTTTAAGCTTGCAACAGATAAAGAGATTCATTATTCGAAAACCGTCATTATCACCGCGGGAAACGGAGCCTTTCAGCCGCGGCGGCTTGAACTTGAGAGCGCTTCCCAGTACGAAGAAAAAAATTTGCATTACTTTATCAGCGACTTAGAACAGTTTGCCGGGAAGCGTGTGCTCGTCTGCGGAGGCGGCGATTCAGCGGTCGATTGGTCGCTCATGCTCGAACCGATCGCCGCAAGCGTTACGATCGTTCATCGCCGCGATAAATTCCGCGCCCATGAACATAGCGTCGAACAGCTCATGAAATCAAGCGTGCAAGTAAAAACGCCGTTCGTGCCCGCCGAACTCATTGGTGATGAGAACGGCATTCGCCAAGTGGTGCTTGAACATGTGAAAGAAGGAACGAAAGAAACGATCGATGTCGATGCCGTCGTTGTCAACTACGGCTTTATTTCCTCGCTCGGCCCGATCAAAAACTGGGGGCTGGATATCGAAAAAAATTCGATCAAAGTCAACTCGCGCATGGAGACAAACATTCCTGGCGTCTATGCGGCCGGCGATATTTGCACATACGATGGAAAAATCAAGCTGATCGCCTGCGGTTTCGGCGAAGCGCCGATCGCCATCAGCAGCGCAAAAACGTATATCGACCCGACGGCGCGGATGCAGCCGGCGCACTCGTCGTCCCTTTTTTAAGCAAAAAGCGTCCCCTTCGGGACGCTTTTTCGTTCATGCGTGTTCGCCTCCGTTGGCGGCCGCTGCCTCTTGTTCGCTGTCCTTTCCCGCTAAACGAGCCGCCAACTCCTCTTTCTCCTTGTTGGCGGCCTTCAGCTGCCTCTGCAAATGAAACAATCGCCACCAACCGAGCATGCCGACCACCAAACCGCCGAGGATGGCTGAACCGAAAATCACGATGATCAGCGGCAAACGGGTTTCTCCAATCAAATAGTGAATCGTCACTTGTTCAACGTTTGCCACTGCCAGCAGCGCAACGATGAGCGCCAACACGAGAGCCAAAATTACGGTTGCTTGCCCTTTCACTGCCATCCCCCCCTTGGCGGTCTTCTCCTTCAAACCGCGGCTTGTCATGGCTTTCTGCCGCCTAACATTGCTCCGGCGTGCCAGCGTTCGTGGCCGTGCGGAACGACGAACCGCAGCCGCATGTCGCAATGGCGTTCGGGTTGTTGATCGTAAATCCGCCGCCAAGGAGCGACTGTTTGTAATCAATAACCGTGCCGCGCAAAATCGGGGCGCTGTCGCGGTCAATCAAAATTTTAATCCCGTGCTGTTCCAATTCGATGTCATCCTCGCTCCGCTCGTGCTCAAACCCCATGCCGTACGACAGCCCGCTGCAGCCGCCGCCGTGGACGCCGACGCGCAAATAGGCGTGTTCCTCTTCCTGCTCTTTCATCATGTCTTTAATTTGAAACGCCGCTGCTTCTGTCAGCGTAATGATCGCTTCGGTCATGCCGATCCCTCCTTGCTTATAGTATACCGTTTTGTCGTTCAGATGCTCAACCGTTCTGCCCGCTGCGATAATAATACACGCCCGTGCACACTGTTTCAGCCGGGCCGGTCATGCGCACTTTTCCGTCGCGCCCCCATGCGATCGTCAAATCACCGCCGGCCAAATGGACAACCGTTTCCGCCCCGCGCGCCGTTTTGCCGTTTAAGACAGAAGCAACGACCGCCGCACACGCCCCGGTGCCGCACGCCTGCGTCACGCCCGAGCCGCGCTCCCAAACGCGGAAATGGAGCTCGCGCTCATTGATGACTTCGACAAATTCGACGTTCACCCCTTCCGGAAACCGGGCATCTTTTTCAACGAGCGGACCGAGCGTAGTCACCGGTGCTTTTTCAATATCATCCACATAAAAAATGACGTGTGGGTTGCCCATCGATACAGCCGTGATTTCATATTCGCGGCCGCCAATGGCAAACGATTCAGCGACGACTTGCTCCGCCTCCGGCCCGGTCATCGGGATGGCGCTCCGCCGAAGGCGCGGCTCGCCCATATCAACCGTCACGCTCGTCACCTCGCCATTTTCCACCACCACTTCAGCCTCGACAAGCCCAGAGAGCGTTTCAATCAAAAATGAGCGGTCGCGGACAATGCCGTTCTCGTACGCATATTTCGCCACACAGCGCAAGCCGTTTCCACAGTTTTTCCCTTCTGAACCATCGCTGTTAAAAATGCGCATTTTCACCGGAGCCTGCTCCGATGGACCAATGAGAATGAGGCCGTCTGAACCGATGCCGGTATGGACATCGGCCACACGGCGGGCGATCGCTGGCAGCTCTTCTTCCGGAAGCGTTTCGCGAAACAGATCAACATAAATATAACTATTCCCTAACCCATGCATTTTCACAAACGAAAACGAGTGCACCTCAGATCCCTCCTAAAAATTTTTGGCCCTTTATGTATAACGATGCCACCTATCGGAAACAATGGGGATATCCCCCGTTTTTTCATATACATTGAAGAGGATGCCGTCTTGTGGGCATCCTCCTTTTTTTCGCTAAAACATGGGGTTTTCTTCGAGATGCCGGTAAATATTTTCGACCAACTGCTCCGGCGTCTCCCCGCTGACAAACTCGCCGTTCACAAGCGCAAACAGCGTATTGGCGCAGCGCGTGCAGTAGCTTAGGCAACTGTATTCGATGATATCCAAATTCGGATCTTTTTCGAGCATTTCCATCGCTTTGTACGATCCGCTGGCTAAGTTGCTGATGCAAAACTCGATGATCGGTAAGATCATGGGCATGTTCACCTTCCTGCTTCCCATCGTAGCGGTTTTGCGGCACGACGTCAACGAACATGCTCACGAGCGGTCGGACGAAAAATTGTTGTTCTTTTGTCACCATTTCGTTATACTTTTGTATGGCATTGACGGCTTGAGAAACTGGACAAAAGGGGACTTTAGCCATGAAACATCTTGTACTGCTTGGCGGGGGATACGGCAACATGCGCATTTTGCAACGCCTTCTCCCAGACGGAGTGCCAAACGACATTCATATTATCCTCATTGACCGCATTCCGTACCATTGTTTAAAAACGGAATATTACGCGTTAGCTGCGGGAACGATCAGCGACCAGCACATTCGCGTTCCGTTTCCGGAACATCCGCAATTCACCTACCAGTTCGGCGAGGTCGTCTCGATCGACTTTGACAAGCAGCTCGTCCATCTGAAAGACGGAAGCCACGTCCGTTACGACGACCTTGTCATCGGGTTGGGCTGTGAAGATAAATACCACGGGGTGCCGGGCGCCGATGTGTATACGTACAGCATTCAGTCGATCGACAAGGCGCGCGCTGCCTATGAAGCGCTGAACAACTTGCCGCCAAAAGCAACGGTCGGCATCGTCGGCGCCGGCTTGAGCGGTGTCGAGCTGGCCAGCGAACTGGCGGAAAGCCGCCCGGATTTGCACATTAAGTTGTTTGACCGCGGCGAGCGCATTTTGCCGATGTTCCCCAAACGGTTAAGCGACTACGTCGAAGGATGGTTTATCGAACATCGCGTTGAAATCGTCCGTCATTCGAACGTCACGAAAGTCGAACCGGGCGTCTTGTACAACCATGACGAGCCAGTGCCCTGCGACGTCATCGTCTGGACGGCCGGCATCCAGCCGAACCGCGTCGTCCGCGAACTAGACGTGGAAAAAGATAAACAAGGCCGCGTCGTACTGACGAAGCAGCACCACATCCCGGGATATGAAAACGCATACGTCGTCGGCGACTGTGCGAGCTTGCCGCATTCGCCAAGCGCCCAGCTCGCCGAAGCACAAGCGGAACAAATCGTACAAGTGCTGCAAAAGCGGTGGAACGGCGAAGAGCCGCCAAGCGAATTCCCGCCGATCAAGTTAAAAGGCATTCTCGGTTCGCTCGGCAAAAAACACGGATTTGGCCTCGTCGCTGACCGCCCGCTCACCGGCCGGGTGCCGCGCCTGCTAAAATCAGGTGTTCTTTGGATGTATAAATACCATAACGGCTATTAAGTCATGCCAGGTTGGCCATGAAACCGCAAATACGGCTCTCCTATTAAGAAAACTTGATGTTACAGCCATCGACTGAAGGAAAGGGAGCTTTTCACTGGCAGAAGGCCAACCAACCGCGAAGGCGGCGGGGGATTCCCCGCCGCCTGTTCGCTCTCCTCGCCGTGCGGCATCGCCGCTATGACGAGCGGTACCCATATTTCTCCATTTCAGCATAAATGGCTTTCAGCCGTGGATTGCCTTCCGCGACAACTGTTCCTTCCACAACGACGACCGGATACACCCAGTCCTCCTCGACGATCGTTTGCGCCAGCGATCGTTTGGCTTCATCATCCGCCGGCGGATGAAAAATGTCGACGTACGCCATGCGGAACGGCTGATCCGGATATTTGCGGCGCAACGCGGCCTCGAGCCATTCGTACGTCTCTTTGGACGACGGCAGCTGCACGCACGACGGACAGACAATCTCCGCCCCATACACACAAATTTCAACCGGTTGGAACGCCATCATCGTCACCCTTTACGAAAGCAAAATTTATCATTAGATTTTTTCCGCTACCATGATTATAATAAAAATAAGGAAAGGAGTCGATGGAAATGACGGATCAAGAAATCAAAGAACAAGTGCAAGAAGTTTTAGATAAACTCCGCCCATTCCTGCTTCGCGACGGCGGCGACTGCGAACTTGTCGATGTGGAAGACGGCGTCGTGAAACTTCGTCTTCTTGGCGCATGCGGCAGCTGCCCAAGCTCGACGATCACCTTAAAAGCCGGAATCGAGCGCGCCTTGTTTGAAGAAGTGCCGGGCGTTGTTGAAGTCGAGCAAGTGTTTTAATCTCAAAAATCCGAACAGCAGAGAGCTGTTCGGATTTTTTTATGCCTCCAGCGCCAGCTTGTACACGCGGCTGCCGTGCGGCTCGACAGCGAGCGTTGTGACTTCGCAGGCCGGGAAATGCGGGCGCAGCTGCCGTTTGAGCCGTTCGCCTTGCCCCGGTTCGGCGAACACGAGCACCGTCGGCCCCGCCCCGCTTAACGCCGCGCCGATCGCTCCATGTTCAAGAGCGAGCGCCTCAGCCCGCTCCAATTCTGGGACGAGCGGCTTCCGGTACGGCTGATGAAACAAATCGGCCGCCATCATGCGGCCGGCGAGCTTCCAGTTTTTCGTCAGCAACGCCGCAACAAGGACATTGCTAATGGCGCTCGCTTCGACCGCCTGCTGCCTTGTCCATTGTTCCGGCAGCTGCCCGCGCGCTTTTTTCGTTTCCAATTCATACTCAGGAATAATGGCCACAAGCTCCATGTCCAACTCCGGAAGATGGACGACATCCACGCCTTCTTCGCGGCAGCAGCCGATGACCAGCCCGCCGTACAGCGAAGCGCCGACATTGTCCGGATGTCCTTCATAGCGCGTGGCCAGTTCCATCTTTTGTTCGCGCGTTAATCTTAATTCAAGCAGTGCATCGGCAAGCTCGATGCCAGCAACGACCGCTGCCGCGCTGCTCCCGAGTCCGCGCGTAAACGGAATGTCGCTGTACACATCGACTGTGCAGCTTGGCAGCCGACATCCGTGTGCGCTGGCCGTCTCATGGGCTACTTCGTATACTAAATTGTCCGTCCCGCGCGGAATGCCGCTCACCTCCGCCGTCTTTGGCGTAAACGACCACGCCTCCGCCAAGCGGACGTCAAGCGTTAAATAGCGGGAGACGGCGAGCCCCACCGAATCGAAGCCGGGCCCTAAGTTCGCCGTACTTCCCGGAACGACAATCTTCAACATCTCGTCTTCTTTCATGTACGGACAACCCCTTGCAAATGCTCGAGCACCACTTGTTCATCGTTCGGCAAAACGACCGGTTCCATCGCTGCGGCCTCAAGCGCAATGGACGGATCTTTCAAGCCGTTGCCGGTGAGAACCGCAACAACGAGGCTGCCGCGCTCGATTTCGTTCCGCTCGCGCTGTTTGATCACTCCGGCAATGGCAGCGCACGACGCCGGCTCGGCAAAAACGCCTTCCGTGCGGGCGAGCCGCTTGTAAGCCGCTAAAATTTCCTCATCGCTCACTTCGTCAATTTTCCCGCGCGATTCATTCGCCGCCTCGACCGCTTTCTGCCAGCTTGCCGGGTTGCCGATGCGAATCGCCGTCGCCACCGTTTCCGGCTGTTCAATCACTTGGTTGCGGACGATCGCCGCCGCCCCTTCTGCTTCAAAGCCGCGCATTTGCGGCAGCCCTGTTCCTTTTGCTTCATGATACTCCTTAAACCCTTTCCAGTAGGCGGTAATGTTGCCGGCGTTGCCAACCGGAATCGCGAGCACATCCGGCGCGCGCCCAAGCTGGTCGCACACTTCAAATGCCGCCGTTTTTTGCCCTTCAATGCGATACGGGTTGACCGAGTTCACAAGCGTAATCGGCGCCGTTTCACTCAGCCGGCGCACCATGCTGAGCGCTTCGTCAAAGTTGCCGTCAATCGCAAAAATGTCCGCCCCGTACATGGCGGCTTGCGCCAGTTTGCCAAGCGCGATTTTTCCGTTCGGGATGACGACGAGGCAGCGCAGCCCCGCGCGCGCCGCATACGCGGCGGCGGAAGCGGACGTATTGCCGGTTGACGCGCAAATGATCGTATGGCTTCCTTCCTCTTTCGCCTTCGCCACCGCCATCACCATGCCGCGGTCTTTAAACGACCCAGTTGGATTCGCCCCTTCCACCTTGACGTATAGCGTAATGCCGAGCTCTTCCGACAGGCGCGGCAGCGGGATGAGCGGCGTATTCCCTTCACAAAGCGATAGTCTTGGCGTTGCTTCTGTCAGCGGCAAAAAGTCGCCGTAGGCGTCAAGCAGCCCTTTCCATGCCATTACCGTTTCTCTCCTTCCACCCGATACGAGCTTTGCACCCGCTCGACGATTTCTAAATCTCTTAGCTGCTGCAAAATCTCTTCGTAGTCTTGCTTCGCGGCGTCATGCGTCACGATGACGATTTCCGCCAAGCCATTTTCTTTTAACGGCAGCTGCAAAATCTTCTCGAAGCTCACCCCGCGCTCGGAAAACAGCGTCGTAATTTTGGCGAACGCGCCGACTTGGTCTTTCACATGAATGCGCAAAAAGTATTTCGAGAAAATTTCCGCCGGCGCCTTCAATTGTTTTTCATATTGCGGCGCGACCGCGTAGTGGCCATTGACGCCAAGGCGCATATTTTTCATCACCGCGACTAAGTCGGAGACGACCGCGGTCGCCGTCGGCAAGCTGCCGGCCCCCGGTCCGTAGAACATCGTTTCCCCGACCGCCTCGCCATATACATAGACGGCGTTGTATTCGTTATGAACGGACGCGAGCGGATGGGAATCCGGGAGGAACGTCGGCTGAACGCTCACTTCCACCTTGCTTCCATCTCGCCGGGCGATGCCGATGAGCTTCATCGTGTAACCGAGCCGTTTCCCGTAGGTTAAATCTTCTTCCGTGACGTGCGTAATGCCCTCGACTTGCACATCGTCCAAGTTGATGTCCATCGAAAAGCCCAGGCGGGCCAAAATCGCCATTTTCCGCGCTGCATCCAGCCCTTCAACGTCCGATGTCGGATCGGCTTCAGCGAATCCGAGCGCCTGTGCTTCAGCGAGCACCGCTTCGTACGAAGCGCCGTTTTGCGACATTTTCGTTAAAATATAGTTGGTCGTCCCGTTGACGATCCCCATCAGCTTGGTGATCCGATCCGAGGCAAGCCCATCCACTAAGCTGCGCAAAATCGGAATGCCGCCGGCGACGCTCGCTTCGTAAAACAAATCGCAGTGGTGTTCAGCCGCCACTCGGAGCAATTCCGAACCGTAAACGGCCATTAAATCTTTGTTCGCTGTCACCACATGCTTTCCTTGGCGCAGCGCCCGCAGCAGCAGCTCTTTCGTCTCCTCGATGCCGCCCATCACTTCAATAATGACGTCAACGTCCGGATCGTCGATCACATCAGCGGCGCTCGTCGTCAACAGCGACGAATCAACGGCAACGTCGCGCGGTTTCTGTACGTCGCGAACGAGAATTTTTTTCACCTTCACCGGACAACCGACTTGGTGCATCAATTTTTCTTGGTGGTTTTCAATAATTTTGACCACACCGCTTCCGACCGTCCCTAATCCTAGCAATCCAACAAAAATTGGCTTTTCCATCCTTCCCGCCCCTTCTGTTTACGCACAGTAGACATTTGTATTTTTATAGTAGACATTATAAAAGACGATCCGCTATTTGGCAATGAAAATTTTTTACGTCAGCTGATTCATCGGCGGCAACTGCCTTCCATCGCGGAAAAGTTTATGACGGCCGATTCACTGGCGTCAATGGCGGCCGCCCTTCAAGCACGGCGATGATGTTGTCGCGCGCGAGCGTCATCATGGCGCGGCGCGTTTCATGCGTCGCACTGCCAATATGCGGCAAGGCGACCACGTTCGGAAGCGAAATGAGCGGATGGGTCGGATCAACCGGTTCTTTTTCAAATACATCGAGTCCGGCCGCCGCGATCTCCCCATGGACGAGCGCCTCATACAGCGCTTGTTCATCGACGACCGCACCGCGCGCCGCGTTGATGAATATAGCGGACGATTTCATTTGCCGAAACGCCTCACGGTTAAACAAATGACGCGTCTCCGGAGTGAGCGGCGTCAGGCAGACGACAAAATCGCTTTCCGCCAACAAATCGAAAAACGGGCGGTAGACGGCGCCAAGCTTCTTTTCCGCCTCCGGGCGACGAGAGCGGTTGTAATACAGCACGTTCATCTCAAACCCTTTCGCCCGCTTCGCCACCGCTTGTCCGATGTTTCCCATGCCGACGATGCCCATCGTTTTATGATGGACATCGGCGCCAGCGAGCAAAAACGGGCTCCAGCTTTTCCATTGTCCTTCTTTCAAAAATTCAGCCGCTTCCACCAAACGACGGGCGGTCGCCAGCAGCAGAGCAAACGTCAAATCGGCCGTCGTATCGGTCAACACATCGGGCGTATTGCAAACGACAATGCCGCGCCGAGCGGCCGCCGACACGTCAATATTGTCATAGCCGACCCCCATATTGGCGACGACTTTGAGCGCCGAACAAGCGGACAATACACCTTCGTCGATCGGATCGGACACCATCGGCAAGATGGCCGCCGCCCGTTTCGCTTTTTCTGCAAGGACGTCTCGCGGCATGGCTGCGTCTTCATGCGGCCACATCTCGACTTCAGCGATGGCCGAAAGCGGCGCAATCACGTCCTCTGGCAGTTTCCGCGTAATCAAGACGTACGGTTTGCTCATCATGCAGCCTCCCCTATGATTTTTTCTAAATCTTATCACAACTCCGGTCGAAAAAAAACGAGAAGTTGTCCCTAAAGACCGGTGAAAAAACGGCTGCGACGCGTCAATCAGCGGCGCTTCGCCGAAAAAAAGCTGGTTTCGCAAGCTTTCTCCAATTGAGAAACAAGTGGGAGCAGCACTGTTTTACGCCAAATCCCCCGCCCTCTCGATATCCCCGACCAAAAAAAGCTTCCTTGTTTCCCTTCAATGAAAAAAGGCGGTTTCAGCCGCCATCAGCCAAAAAGACGCCGTTCGCTTGCATGCAAAAAGAAAAAACGGATTCCGACGCGCCGTCAGGAAAGAAATCATCGTCCGCTTCCTTAAAAAAGAAGCGTCTTTAAACAACGCCCACCGAAACACTGCCATTCAAAATGAAAAGCAGGCTGCGGCGCCAAAACCGGGAATGGCTGCCCGTTTTACACCGGCGGCAGCCACTCGACCGCCGGCAGGCGCACGCGTTCCGCGATGCCGGCAATTTCGGCAAACGAAGCCAAAAACTGTTCATACTCGTGAGACCCGTCAAGCAACCGCCGCAGCTCTTCCTCCCGCCGCACCCGTTCTTTCCCGTCGGCGGCGGTATAATACGCCTCGACGCATTCCAAATACGGAAGCGGAAACAACAACCGGGCGTAAACAAGCCGCCAGGCAAACGGCGACAACGGCGATACGTGCCCGTAGTCTTGAAAAAACTGGCGCACCGCCCGCTGGCATCCTAGCCCGCGCTGTCGGTACAGATGGCGCACCCATTCCGCCAAATCGCGGGCGCAATGGTCGTACACCCAGTCGATCGGCAGCTTCGCCTCCGCCCCTTCGATCCAGCCGGCTTGCGGCAGCCGCTCGTGGCAAAACGCCGCATAATCCACGCCGAGCGGTTCCTCATCAAGCTCCGTATCGGCTACATATTGCACCGCGTTTTCCGCCAATCCTAAATAATACGGGAACGATTCCATCAACAGCCGATCAAACGGCGACGTCGGACCGGTCGCCAGCATGTTCGCCCAAAACGCCTCCATTTGGTCGATGCGCTTCGCCCATAATTCCCGCCATTGGCCGATGCGCCGGCAAGCGGTGATCGGCAGCGGACAAGAACGACCGTATTCATGCATCAACGCCAGCTCACGGCCGAGCGAACGAAAGCGGATTGCCGCCAGCGGCGCACGAACGAGCGCCATCGGCTGTCCATCCCAGGTGGCGATATACGTTCCGGACGTCGTTTTGACTAGCTCCCCGACGCCCACCATCCCTTTTGCCTGCAAATAGCGGCTCATTTGTTGACGCTCTTCCATCTCTGCTTCGCTCCGTCCGTCGGCCGAAATGAGAAGAAAGCGCTCCTGCTGCCGCCAAACCACCGTATGCCTTCCTCTTCGTTCCAACCGTTCGACACGCATCCTGTACTGTTCATACACCCATTGTTCCATCGACGCACCTCCGCCACGATGGTGTTCATGATCGCTTCGGGCCAAACGCCAGCGCTCGCAGCCCATTCCCATCATTCTCCGCGCCTGATCACCATGATTGATCTTTTCGCCGCACGCCGACCAACCGGAGAAATCCGATGATGGCGCGGCCACCCGTCCGCCCCTTCTTTTTTCAGCGAAAGGGGCTATTGTTTATATATGCAGGCCGATAAGCATTTTTCTTTATATGACGGACTGTTTTATGACATGATACATATATATATAAAACGACTTTCAAAGGAAACAGGTGACATTTATGAGCGAATTCATTATGAACAATTTAGAACAAACCGCCCGCCGCTGGCTCGAGGGGCGGGGAGTGACCGTAGAAAAAATCGCAGAGCTCGTCTATTACTTGCAGTCAAAATACCATCCGGACTTAACGATGGACGAATGCATCGAAAACGTCAACCGCGTCATTTCAAAACGCGAAGTGCAAAATGCGATTTTAACCGGCATTCAGCTCGATAAACTTGCCGAGGCCGGCCGGCTTGACGAGCCGCTGCAATCGATCATCCGCCGCGATGAAGGGCTGTATGGCGTCGATGAAATTTTGGCTCTTTCCATCGTGAACGTCTACGGATCGATCGGGTTTACAAACTACGGGTATATCGACAAACAAAAGCCTGGCATTTTGCAATACTTAAATGACAAATCGAACGGTCAATGCCATACTTTTTTGGATGACATCGTCGGCGCGATCGCCGCAGCGGCATCAAGCCGCTTGGCCCACCGGGCTGCCAACGCGGAATAGCGATAACCACGCCCCGCGCGCCGGGCCAATCGCCGATTGCCGGCCTTTGTGATGAGGCCGACGACATTGTCCACAAGAAAACGCCGCCTTGTCGAAAAAGCAAGGCGGCGTTGGTTTATAACCGCTCCATCCACTCTAACAGCGAGTCGGCCGTATATGTCGGCTGCCGCTCGCAGCGGGCGAGCATTTCTTTCGTTGTGACGCCTGTATGGACTAAAAGCGTATCGATGCCGGCGTTCATGCCCGCCAAAATGTCGGTTTCGTAATAGTCGCCGATCATGAGCACGTCCGCTTTCGAAACGCCGAGCACTTTGAGCGCCTGCTCCATGATGATTTTTTCCGGCTTGCCGATAAACGTCGGCTTCACTTGCGTCGAAACAGCGACGACCGACGTAATGGCGCCATTGCCCGGCAATAGCCCGCGCTCCGTCGGCAAGGCGATGTCCCCGTTTGTCGAAATGAACATCGCACCATTGCGGACAGCAAGGCAAGCGACAGCGAGCTTCTCGTATGTAATTTGCCGGTCGATGCCAATGACGACGACATCCGCGTCTTCGCCGGCAAAACGAAACCCTTTGTCCGTCAAAGCCGTGCGAATGCCCTCTTCCCCGATCACATAGATGGAGGCATCCGGCTTTTGTTCGAAAATATAGTTCGCCGTCGCCTGGCTTGTCGTAAACACGTGCTCCTCTTCCGCCGGCACGCCAAATGAGCGCAATTTTTCCGCCACTTGCGCCGGCGTGCGTGACGAGTTGTTCGTCACAAACAAATACGGGATGCCGCGTCGGTGCAGCTCATTGACAAACTCGCGCGCTTCGACGATGCATTCCGTGCCGCGGTACATCGTCCCGTCTAAATCGATCAAATAGCCGCTATATCGTTTCAATGCATTCGCTCCCCTTCTCTTCTGCCATGATGTCAGTCGTTCTCCTGCTTCTCTAGAAGCGTCAACGGCTGGAAGATACCGTTTCGGCCGTCATGGAAGCCGCTTCGTGGCCTGGCGTTGACCAAAGGCAAATGCGTCGCTGTGATTCGTTCCCCTCCACCATGGGGTGGATGCCATCGCTCAATTGCCAAACGCCGACACCGGACCGAGTTCATTTTCCAGATAGTCGCGCACCGCTTTCGGATACGCCTCAAGCGCCGGCAAGTGCGCATCCAGGCTGGCCCGCAGTTTTGCATGGTCGACGCTTGTGTAGTCATGAACAAGCATTTTCCGATGGGCGATGAACGCTTTCAGCTGTTCAGCATCCGCTTTGGCAATGACTTGCTCATCGGCCAAAATGTTGATAATATCGTCATAGCTGCCCGGGTCGCGCATAATGAAACCGTCAATCATCGCATTGCCAACGTCCAATATCGCCTCAATGATGACATGAGTAATTCGTTCAAGCGCCAATCGTTGAAGCGGCTCGTCCCAGCGTTTTTCTCCTTTGTAATAAGCGATCATTTGTTCCAGGCAGCAAAGCCGCTCTTCCATTTTTTTTCGATCAACAAAATACATGGCACATCTCTCCTTTTTCTTTCATCCATCCCCTCCCCTTTTCGCCGTCTGTCTGCTATGATGGATAGAGACGAAACCATAGGAGGGCTCCACATGGGCGAACGGTTTTACTTGTATGATGACACCGTCCAAGCGGCAGTTCGCTTCGTCAGCTTTGTCGGCGAACGGCAGCGGTTTGATTTGGCGCTCATCAAAACGGATCGTTTTTACGGTAAATCCGTCGTGCTTGACATGCAAAGCAACCGCTTTGCGATTCTTGGCCGCGACGATTTAGAAGAGCCTGGCTATTTAGAACGCGCCTACCAGCTTGATGAACAAGATGCCAACGATTTACGCGCCTTTTTGGACGAATGTCTTTCATAACCTTCCTTTATTTTGGGCATCTTATGAAACACCCCAGCCCCAAGGAAGGTGAGATGAATGGCGGAACGGGAAACCTATGCTGATTTTTCCGTCGTTGAGAAACAGCGTAATTTTTTAACGGCCGAGGAATTTCCAGAAGGGCCGTATGGATCGCCGCGCCGCGACGACGCCCCAGTCGAGAACAAAAGCACGCCTTGGAAAGAAGGGCAACGCTATTACAGCGCCTTTAACTATGAGTTTAAATCGTTCCACCAAAACATTCCAAGGCGCGACCCAGCGGCCCACCCGCCGCATGATGATCCGCGCAAAAGCGAACAGTTTCCGTACAATGAAGTCGAATAACCAAGCAGCCGCTCGCCGCAAACGGGCGGCTGCTTGGTTTGCCTTCTCACGCGCGATGCCGCAACCTACCGATGTTGCGGCCTCAGCCTGCATTCCGTTCGGAACAGCCTTTGCCGCACGGCGCCGCTGCGCTGCAAGCTGCCGATGCTCGGGCCTCGGCGCGCAGCCGGTTCGAAGCGCCTTTTGGCGCGGCGCCATCGCACGGCCGATCCGATCCGCTGTCACCGCTTCACTTTGCGCAACACAAAATAAGCGCAGCCGAAATTGCAATATTCATACAAATATTCCGACAGGGTGCTAATTTTCGTATCGTAGGTCGCCTTTTGGTTATGGTCATCGAAAAAGCCGCGCAGGCGAAGCTGATTGTACCCCCAGTCGCCGACAATGTAGTCATACTTCCCTAAAATATCCGCATAACGGGCGCGAAACGCTTCCTCATTAAAAGCGTTTTTAACGTTTTCAACCAGTTCGTAGCAATGGTTGTTAATGCAAATCACCGCTCTCACCTCGCCTTTCCACTTTCATCATAAACGATGCATCGCACCCAATCAATGACTGTTATCAAACCGAAGAACATGTGCCACCCTAAAAGCGAAGGGGGTGCTGACGATGAGACAACCATGGTTGGCCGTTGTATTCGGAACGGCCGTCGCCCTAGCCGGCTGCGCACAAACGGCTCAGGACGAAAACACCAACGTCTACAAGCGGAGCGGCAATACGATCAACGTCACCGACCGCAACGAACTCTATAATGAAAAAGGAGTGCCCAACGGCGACGACACGCCGCTGAACAATTTTGGCTACGTCCGTCATCAAAAGAGCCCAACCCTCGGCGATGCGAACGGCTATAATAACATGCCGACATTCAATCGCGAGCAAGCAGCTGATTTAATCAGCAAATTGTGCACCCAGCTGCCGAACGTCAAAGATGTCGCGACGCTCGTCACCGATGAGGAAGTGCTTGTCGTCTATGATGCCGATACGAACAACCGGGAGCAAACAGCCGATCAAGTGAAAAAGACGGCACTTTCGGTCGTTCCCCGTTACTATCATGTGTATGTCGCCGACAATCCGCAGCTGATGAGGGATATTGAGCGGTTTGGACGCCTTGATTCGAATGCGCGCGACATCGACCGCATTCTCGACGCGACCATCCAGCGAATGCTGAAATATCCGCAAGGAAAAAAGCTCAATGATGGGGAAAATGAAAACGGCGAAATGATCAATGAAACAAACGATGAACTCGATCGCGACTTCCGCGACGGCACACCGCGGCCGACATCGCAGGGACGCTAGGGCAAAGAAAACGGTCTGCCTTCTTAAACGAAAGGCACGACCGTTTTCTGCTTGCCAAGAACGAAAGTTATGCTTTCAGCTGCCGCGCTTTCGCCGCTTCGTTCACCTGCTCGTCGGCGTGATACGACGAACGGACGAGCGGGCCAGCCTCGCAATGGCTGAATCCTTTGCTTAGCGCGATTTCTTTCAGCTCGTTGAATTCGTCTGGATGGTAATATTTCACAACTTTCAAATGTTTTTTCGTCGGCTGCAAATATTGGCCGATCGTCAAAATGTCGACATGGTTGGCGCGCAAATCATCCATCGCCTCAATAATTTCCTCTTTCGTTTCCCCAAGACCGACCATGATGCTTGATTTTGTCGGAATATCGGGCTGCAATTCTTTCGCGCGCCGCAAAAATTCAAGCGAACGCTCGTACGTCGCACGGGCGCGCACCCGCGGCGTCAGGCGGCGCACCGTTTCGATGTTATGGTTTAAAATATCGGGGCGGGCGTCCATCAACGTTTTTAAGTTTTCGGGCACCCCGCCCATATCAGACGGCAGCACTTCAATCGTCGTAAACGGGTTTTTCCGGCGGATGGCGCGCACCGTTTCCGCAAACACCGCCGCTCCCCCATCTTTTAAATCATCGCGGGCGACCGCAGTGACAACGACGTGTTTTAAATTCATGATGCGCACCGATTCAGCGACGCGTTCCGGCTCTTGCCAGTCGAGCTCGGTTGGCAATCCTGTTTTCACAGCGCAAAAGCGGCAGGCGCGCGTACAGACGCTGCCTAAAATCATAAACGTCGCCGTCCGCCGCGCCGCCCAACATTCGTGAATGTTCGGGCATTTCGCTTCCTCACAGACAGTATGTAAACGGTTTTCCCGCATTAACTTCTTCAACCCAGTATAATGTTCATTTGTATTCAGCTTAATTTTTAACCAATCTGGCTTGCGAACATGTTCTTCCTTCGTCGCCATTGTTCTCACTCCAGTTATGTATGATTGTTCAGTTCTCATTATAATGAAAAGCGCGAGAAAACACAAAAAAATAAGCTACCTTCCCCTTTTCCGCTTTTTAACATTTATGAATTCCCCTTTTTTCTCCAAACTAAACATATGAAGCGGACGGAAAAGGGGGGATTCACGTGCACCGATGGCTTGTCGCCATATGGGTGGCGGCCATTTTATTCATTGCCGCCGGTGCGGCTTCCGCAGCCGAAAATGACGACGCCGTCTACGAACGGCGCATGGAGCTGTATAAAAAAGCGGAAGCTGTTTCGCTCATTCCGTGGTATTACTTTGCGGCCATCGACCAATATGAACGGAACATCCGCCAAGTGCGCCGCGACTTGCCCAAACCAACCGGCGCCCTCGGCATTTATATCAAACCGGAACTATGGGCCGGTCCGCTCAATAAAAACCCGCACGATACCAACCCGTTTACGATTTCCCAGTTCGGCGGGTTAGGGGTCGATGGGAACGGCGATGGGGCAGCGCGGGCGGACGACGATGAGGATGTCATTATGGCCATGGCTCGTTATTTGCAGACGTACGGGATTGACCACAGCCATATCAAAATCGCGCTTTGGAATTACTACCAACGGGCGAAAGCCGTTGACTTAATTTTAGGGAAGGCGAAAATTTACAAAACATATCAAACACTGAAATTGGATGACTATGTGTTTCCGCTGCCATTGCGGTCCAATTACAGCTATCGCGACACATGGGGCGATGCACGCGGCTGGGGCGGGCGCCGTATTCATGAAGGAACCGACCTTTTTGCCGGCTACGGCGTGCCGGTGCGTTCGACATGCTACGGCATTGTTGAGCTGAAAGGATGGAACCGATATGGCGGCTGGCGTGTCGGCATCCGCGACATTAACAACACGTACCATTATTTCGCCCATTTAAACGGTTTTGCCCCCGGACTTCGCGAAGGGCAAATCGTGGAGCCAGGAACCATTATCGGCTCGGTCGGCAGCTCCGGCTACGGTCCGCCGGGCACAGCCGGAAAATTTCCTCCCCACCTTCACTACGGCATGTACAAAGACAACGGCTACACGGAATGGTCGTTTGACCCGTATCCGCATTTAAAAGCGTGGGAACGGGCGGAGCGCCAGCGGCAAAAGCGCCGCTGACATCCTCCATCATGCACAAGAGGTTGAATCGAAAAGGCTTTCGATGACCCATTTGTTCCATGCTTATGCGCAAGTGAAAAGGGTGTCTCGCACCTGAGGGACACCCTTTTCCTTTGGCCGCCTTTGCGATCAATGGCCGCCTAAATACGCTTGTTTCACTTGTTCGCTCGCCTGCAGCTCGCCCGCCGTCCCCGATAGGACGACACGGCCAGATTCAAGGACATAGGCGCGATCCGCAATCGAGAGCGCCATATGAGCGTTTTGCTCGACAAGCAAAATCGTCGTTCCCAACTCGTTGATTTCCTGAATGATGCGGAAAATCGTTTTGACAAGCAGCGGGGCGAGCCCCATCGACGGCTCGTCTAACAGCAAAAGCTTCGGGCGCGCCATCAGCGCGCGGGCGATCGCCAACATTTGCTGCTCGCCGCCCGAGAGCGTGCCGGCCAGCTGCTTGCGCCGCTCTTCGAGGCGGGGGAACAGCCGAAACATCTTCGCAAAATCCTCTTGAATGCCTTGCTTGTCTTTACGCAAAAATGCGCCAAGCTCCAAGTTTTCTTCGACCGTCATGTTGGCAAACACACGCCGCCCTTCCGGCACATGGGAAATGCCTTGCTTGACGATCGTCTGCGCCGCCTTGCCGGCGATCGAGGCTCCCTCATACACGATGTCGCCTTTTTTCGGCTTCAATAATCCGGAAATGGTTTTCAGAAGCGTCGTTTTCCCAGCGCCGTTCGCCCCGATCAGCGTGACAATCTCACCGTTGTTCACTTCCAGCGACACGCCTTTTAGGGCGTGAATGTTGCCGTAAAATACATCGATTCCATCCACTTTCAACATGGTCACGACACCTCCTCGCCAAGGTAAGCCTCGATCACTTTCGGGTTGCTGCGCACTTCTTCCGGCGTGCCTTCGGCGATCAGCTGGCCGTGATCCAACACGTAAATGCGCTCGCAAATGCCCATCACAAGCGACATGTCATGCTCAATCAGCAAAATCGTCAACGCAAACCGTTCGCGAATAAAGGCGATCAAATTCATCAGCTCTTTCGTTTCCTGCGGGTTCATGCCGGCGGCCGGCTCGTCAAGCAGCAGGAGCTTCGGCTGCGCTGCGAGCGCCCGGGCGATCTCCAACCGGCGCTGCTGGCCGTATGGCAAGTTTTTCGCCTGCTCGTGCATCACCTCATGCAAGTTAAAAATGTTCAAAAACTCGATCGCCTTTTCTTCCATTTCCCTTTCCCCGCGAAGATGGGACGGAAGACGGAGAATGGAGCTCATCATTGAATGGCGCGCATGCGTATGGTACGCGACTTTGACATTGTCAAGCACCGACAGCTCGCCAAACAGGCGAATGTTCTGAAACGTCCGGCTGATCCCTTTGCGCGTAATTTTATACGGCGGCAAGCCGTTCAACGTTTCGCCATCCAGCATAATCCGCCCTTCCGTCGGCACATACACGCCGGTCAACAAGTTGAACAGCGTCGTTTTTCCAGCGCCGTTCGGGCCGATGAGCCCGACGAGCTCCCCTTGATGCAGCTCCATATCCACGCCGGAGAGCGCTTTGAGCCCGCCAAACTGAATGCCGACCCCCTCGGCTTTAAGCAACGGTGTTCTTGCTGCCATGGTTCATTCCCCCTTGCGTTGCTTTCCGCCATTTAAAGAGCGAAGTGAGTTCTTTCTTCCCCATCAATCCGGTTGGACGGTACAGCATGACCAAAATCAAAACAAGGCTGTAAATGATCATCCGCGTTTCCGGATAGTTTTGCAAGAACGTCGAAACGATCGTCAACAAAATCGCTGCGATCACCGCGCCAGACAAGCTGCCGAGCCCGCCAAGCACAACAAAAATCAAAATATCGAATGATTTCAAAAAGCCGAAGTTCGACGGCTGGATAATGTAAAAGTGGTGGGCGTACAAAGCCCCGGCAATGCCGGCGAAAAACGAACCGATCGCAAACGCTGCGACTTTGTAATACGTCGTATTGATGCCCATCGCATCGGCGGCGATTTCATCCTCGCGAATCGAGATGCACGCCCGCCCATGCGTCGAATTCGTAAAGTTGGCAATGACAATGATCGTGACCAACAAACAAGCGAACACCCAAGGCCATGTCGTCATATGCGTCACCGTCATGCCGCTCGCTCCGCCTACGTAGTCGATATTCAACAACGCGATGCGGACAATTTCCCCGAATCCGAGCGTCGCAATCGCCAAATAATCGCCTTTTAAGCGCAAGCTCGGCACACCGATGATCAGACCAGCCATCATCGCTGCCATCCCGGCCGCCAATATCCCGACAGCAAACGGCAGCTGCAGCTTCATCGTCATAATCGCCGAGGCGTAAGCGCCAACAGCGAAAAAACCGGCATGGCCGATGGAAAATTGTCCGGTGATCCCGATAATCAAATGAAGGCTGACAGCCAAAATGACGTTAATCGCCATAAAAAAGAGGGTATTCACATAAAAGATGTTTAACATTCCACTTACAATCAGCCACTCGACAACGGCGAAAAAGGCGAAGGCCAATATGACGGAAACCAAAAATCCACGCGCCCGCTTCCAAGTTGCCATGTTCCCTACCATCCTTTACACTTTTTCTCGTACGTTCTTGCCAAATAATCCGGCCGGCCGGAAAATGAGGATGAGGATTAAAATGACAAACGCCACCCCGTCGCGCCAAAGCGAATAGCCGAACCCGCTGACGAGCGATTCGATGACGCCAAGCAAAAGCCCGCCGACCATCGCTCCCGGAATGATGCCGATCCCGCCCAACACGGCGGCGACAAACGCCTTCAGCCCCGGAAGAATGCCCATTAACGGATCGATCTTCGTATAGTAAATGCCAAAGATGACACCGGCTGCCCCAGCGAGCGCCGAACCGATGGCAAATGTGGCCGAGATCGTATTGTCGACGTTAATCCCCATCAATCGGGCCGCTTCCGCATCATGGGAGACGGCGCGCATCGCTTTCCCGATTTTTGTCCGGTGAACGATGAACTGAAGAAGGACCATTAAAACGAGGGACGTGCCGAGGATAAACAGCGACTGGCCGCTGATGACAACGCCAAACAGCTCCAAATTCCGTTCTGGAAGCAGCGTGCTCGGATACGCTTCCGGCTGCGCCCCGCGCAAATAAATCATCACGTACTCGATCAAGAGCGATACGCCGATCGCTGTAATGAGCACAGCAATGCGTGTCGCATTCCGCAACGGCTTATAGGCGATCCGCTCAATGACTACCCCAAGCACGGCGCAGGCGGCCATCGCCAACAACAGCGCTGGAAAAAAACCGACGCCGAGCATCGTCACCGCATAAAAACCGACAAATGAACCAATCATAAAGACGTCGCCATGAGCGAAGTTGATGAGCCGGACGATGCCATACACCATCGTATAGCCAAGCGCGATCAGCGCATAAATGCTGCCTAGCGAAATGCCGTTCACTAGCTGTTGAATGAGTTCCATGATTGCACGCTCCTTAACGAAAACTCGTTCTCTGGCCAAAAGAAAGGCCGGACAGGGGACCGTTCCCTAAGGGAATGCCCTCCCCCGCCCATGCACTCCATCCAGCTCCTCATTACGGATTTACTTTCGTTTTGAATTGCTGCTGCCCATCTTTGTATTCCAAAATAACGGCCGATTTAATCGGGTCGTGGGTTTCATTGATCGTGAATATGCCAGTTACCAGTTGCAAATCTTTCGTTTGCGCCAGCGCATCTTTAATTTTCACCGGATCAGCGCTGCCGGCCCGTTTGATGGCATCCGCCAGGAAGTATGCCGTATCATAGCCAAGGGCGTTAAAGGCGTCCGGCGCTTTATTGTACTTCGCTTGGAACGCTTTGACGAACTCTTGAATTTTCGGATCCGGGTCGCCCGACGAATAATGGTTCGTAATGTACGTATTGTTCAACGCGTCTTTGCCGGCAAGCTCAATCAGTTTCGGCGAATCCCAGCCGTCTCCGCCCATGATCGGCACGTTCAAGCCAAGCTCGCGCGCCTGCTTGACGATGAGGCCGACTTCTTCATAGTAGCCCGGCAAGAATAAAAATTCCGGCTTGGCCGATTTAATGTTCGTCAGCGTGGCGCGGAAGTCGGTGTCTTTCGCCACATATGCTTCTTCGGCGACAATTTTGCCGCCGCCGGCTGTAAATGTTTCTTTAAATGACGCAGCCAGCCCTTTCGAGTAATCGCTCGCACTGTCGATCAAAATAGCTGCATTTTTTACCTTCAAGTCGTTCAGGGCAAATTTCGCCGCCACCGTTCCCTGGAACGGATCGATAAAGCACGTCCGGAAGACGAACTCATTCACTTTGCCGTCTTTGTTCGTAATCGTCGGGTTCGTGCCTGACGGCGTAATCACCGGCACTTTATTGTCATTGACGATTTGCACCTGGGCGAGCGTATTCGTGCTCGTCGCCGAACCGATAATCGCAGCGACTTTGTCTTGGCTGATCAATTTGATGGCGCCGTTTGTCGCTTCAGCCGCTTCCGATTTGTTGTCGACTTTGACAAGTTTCAACTCTTTGCCATTGATTCCTTCTTTGTTGATTTCATCAAACGCCAGCTCCACCCCTTCGGCGATCGACTGCCCATACGAAGCAACCCCGCCGGACAGCTCAAGGTTGGCGCCGATTTTAATGACATCGCCGCCGCCTCCCCCGCTGCCGCCATCCGTCGATCCGCCGCCTTGCTGGTTGCCGCCGCAGCCAGCCATGAGGCCCGCTGTCAACATAAGCGAAAAAAAGACCCCTGCTACTTTTTTCTTTTTCACCTGTTTTCCCCCCATTGTCATTGTTCGAAATGTTCTGTCGGATCGGTGCGCTAGTCAGCGGCATCGGCCGAACGCCATCCGCCCTGCGTGCGCACTGATGACCGTGAAGGAGCGGCCGAATTGGAACCGATCCTTCTTCTCATCATGGCTTTTGTCCTCCGCTCTCACATCCTCTCTAGCAGTTACACAAATAATAAAACTATTTTCAATTTAATATAATATTACAAAATTTATGTTTGCTCGTCTAGCTGTTTTCTTTTTGAAAATGAAAAAGCTGCTTCGCTCTGAATCAACACCGGCGAAACAGCATAATACCCGCTGATAAAGAGAACGCTTTTCTTATATAATGTTTCCCTGTTTCTCCCAAAACCGTTGCCCACTCTAGCGCGTCGGGAGCTGGAGGGACGGGCCGACCGGGCCGCTGCCTTTGTTGTAAAATTGCGGAACGTCTCCCGGAATAAAGCGCATGACGAGCGGTATGTCAGACGTCACTGTCGAAATTTTCGACGCAAACGGAATGATCACTTGAATATCAACAGCAATATGGACATTCACTTCGATGAAGAAGCTGTTAATGTCATACGCATGAACTTCTTTCGTCACTTCTGAATCGACGTTGCCGACAATTTGGAATTGCACCGGAATGCGCGGGCCGAGATTGGCCAGTAGAGCATTGTGCGTTATTTGCCCGAGCGGAATGTAGTAAATGATGCCGCGGCTGTCCCCTGAACCCGTTTCCACTTCTGGAAGCACTTTCCGCTCAAGGCGTCCCTCTGTCGCCGCCTTTAAACTTTCCATTACATGGTCGTCTGTTTGTTCTAAAATGCGGTTGATGATCTCCGTGTTAAAATCGACGGATACGATTTTTCCGTTATTATCGCGTTGAAGGGTTACGATTTGTTGAAATTCAGGATTTTCCTTCCTAAATTTCTCCTCCAGTGCATTATTGATCACTAAGTTGGCAATCCGCTTCGTCTCGGTCTCGGCAATTTCCATCAACACCGGTTTCATGCCTTTATTCACAATCCAAAGCCCCGCCGCCGTGGAAAACATAAAAAAAACAAACGTCAATAAAAGCACGTAGCGGAACGGGAGCGGGCCTTTTCGCAGCAATCGGGGGCGCGCCAAAATAGAAATCCCTCCTTTACAAGCTATATGTATGCTTGCAAGGAGGGATTTTTTCACCGCATTTTTAGCAATGCGTCTTTCCCTTTCATTCCCGGTTCAATGCCAAGCTCTCGGGCGGCAATTGTCACCGATTCAAGCGGCGCTTCAAGCAGCTGCTCAATCGTGCGCACCCCGACCGCCCGGCCGGCGATAATGCCGCGGTCGCACAGCTTTTCGTTCAATAAGGCGACATCGAGCGCCCCGCACATAATATAGCCTTTGTCGCTCGCCACCGCCAGCAAATTCGTCTTCGGCAGCTTCACTGATACGGCAATAAACGGATGCCCATCAATCATGATCGGCGCCACTTCCACCATCGCCGCAGTCACACTCCTTTCCATACTCCAATGTATGAAGCAAGGAAAAAGAAGTGCCTGCCTACCGGGCTAATTTCCAAGCCAGCACGTCGCGCAGAAACTCCGGCATGTAGTACGTTTTTTCCACCGCCCGCTGAATTTGCGGATAAAAATGCCCAATGGCAAACATATCGGTCGTCGCCACCTCATACAGCCGCTCCGGGTCGAGCGGTTTGCCATGAACCGTGATGCGGCGGACATGCCACGCGCCGTCTTCTTCAAGCTCCCTCTCGATGTCGACTCCGTCATACACCATTTCCCCCATCACCTCGCCGCGAAAACCGAACCCTTTGAACCGTAAATGCTTCATCCGCTCCGTACTCGCCTCAAGGATAATCTCTTTGAGCTCCGCGCCGCGCAGCTTCACCTTGCATGGGTTGAGCGGATGCGGGCAAATGCGATGCACATCTTTTTTCGTCACCGGCCCTTTCGCAAGCGGCTCAAGCAACACACCGGCGTTGACCATGCCGATGTCCGCTTCACACCATTCCCGCAAAGCGGAAGCAAGCAAGTTCACCAGCGGCGACGGGGCAAACCAGTCAAGCGGCAAATCGCGTTCGAGTTCGGCCACTCGCTCTGCCCCAAGCCGCGCCAAGCTTTCCTGCTCAAGGCAGCGCAGGTGGCGCTCCACCTCTTCCGAACGGGGCAGCGGCTCGACATCGACGACCGCCGCGGACGCCCGCATCAGGCGTCCGTCTTCCACCTCCAGCTTGACGACGCCGATGTATTGCCCGTATTTTCCCGCGGCGCAAAGGAGCGCGCCGTTGACTTGCTTCCCTTCTGGAAACAGATGATGGGTATGGGCGCCTAAAATGACATCAATCCCCGGAATCTCAGCGGCCATTTTTTCATCGTCATTCACTCCGAGATGGGATAAAACGACTATGCAGTCGGCCTGCTGTTTCACTTCCGCCACCGCCGCTTGCAGCGCCTCAAACGGCGGAGCGATGCTCCAGCCAAGCGACTCGTAAAAGTGCGAAAATGGAGCAGTCGCGCCGACGAGCCCAATGCGAAATGTTTCCCCCACCGGCACGACCGCATACGGAAGCGCCCAAGGCGGCCGCACACCGTCGCGGCGGAACAAATTGGCGACGACAACCGGAAACCGCGCCCGCTCATACAGCGTATCAAGATCATCATGATCCAAGGTAATCCCCTCGTTGTTGCCGATCGTCACCGCATCATAGCCAAGATCATTCAACAAGTCCACATTCGCCTTCCCTCGCGTCGCTTCCGTAATCGGGTGGACACGGTCGAGAAAATCGCCGACATCAAACAAAAGCATCGCCTCGTTGCGCGCGCGATGCTCCCTTCTGCGTTCCGACAAAAAGCGGGCGATTTGCGGCCAATGTTCAAAATGGCTGTGGACGTCGTTCGTATGATAAAGATAGACGATTTGCTTCAATGCGCCCCCTCCTCCTTTACGCCAGACTTTCCCATACAAGCCGAACCCCAAGCAGCACGAGCACGACCCGAAGCACGACGACAAGCGTTCGGCTCGGCATCCGCTTGTTGATCCATGCCCCCGTCTTCGCGCCGACCCACACACCGGGGATGAGGGCGAGGGCAAACATCCATTTCACATTGCCCATCGTCACATGCGTCAGCGAACCGACGAGTGAAGACAAAAAAATCATCAACATCGACGTGGCGACCGCCACGTGAGGCGGAAAGCGAAACAGCACGATCATCGCCGGAACCATGAGCGAACCGCCGCCAATGCCGAACAGCCCGCCGAAAAAGCCGACCAAAAAAGCGATGGGGATCGCCGCAAGCGGCTGATAGCTGTACACGGCCGCCTCTCCGTTCCGCCCCGTGTACGTGCGCACGATGCGCCGTCTCCACCACGGCGCCAGCTGCGCCTGCTCCACCGCTGTTCGTCCGGCCCCGTTTTCTTTCGCCGCCGCCGTCTCCTCCGCCGAGCGTTTCGTTTTCTTTTGGCTCAGCGACAAAAAGAGCGACATAGCGATTAAAAACAGCCCAAAATACAATGAAAAATGAGCGGCGTTCAGCGTATTGTTCACCCAGGCGCCGACGACCGCCCCCGGGACGCTGCCGAGACTAAACAGCAGTCCGCTTCGATAATCAACCATTTTGTCTTTCATGTACGACAACGTGGACGACAACCCGTTGAAAATAATGACGACAAGCGACGTGCCGACCGCGACTTGCGGCGTCACCGCCGAAAGCCAGCCGAGCGCGCCGAAAAACAAAAGGGCCGGCACGATGATCACCCCGCCGCCAAGGCCGGCCAAACTGCCGACCGTTCCGGCCATAAAGCCAATCAATGCAAGCAACGCATAGGACATCTCCCCGTCTCCCCCATCTCATCGCTTCAAAATAAATCGAGCTGCCGCGGCGCAAGGCCTGCATATTCAATGCCGAGCAGGTCGATCAGCTGCTTCGCATTATCGGCGGCATCGCCGCCGGAATTGTTGTTAAACAGCACATAAATGTTGTCCGTCTTCGCCTCGAGCACCCGAATGTGGGCCGCCCATTCGCGCAGCTCGCGCTCATTGTAGCGGTATAAATAACGGACGGCCCGCCAGTTCTCGCCGGCCGTCGCCTTGTTCCAGCCGTGCACGTTGCGTCCGTGCAGGCGAATGAGCGTCTTTGCGCGGTCAGTCGGATGCAAAACGGTCGGCACCGACCCTTCCCCCGCCTGTGGCTCGTCGCAAATCGCGTGAATCCACCCTTCCTCTTCCATAAAGCGAAGCGTTTTGTCATAAAAGCGCGGCGAAAACCATGATTGGTGCCGAAATTCGAGCGCCGCCGGCACTTCCCCCATCCGCGCTTTCACCCAACGCAAGTACGCGACATGCTCGCGTCGGCAGTCAAACCACGGCGGAAACTGAAACAGCACCATCGCCAGCTTGCCCGCCTCGTGAAACGGCGCGATTGATTCCAAAAACGCGGCAAACATCTCTTCCTTGTTTTCATATGGAATCGGGCCGCGCTCATGTCCGGTCATCCCTTGGTAGGCCTTCACAATAAACTGAAACGACGGCGGCGTCTCGCGAATCCATTTTTCCACGTTCGAACGCGGCTGAATGGCGTAGAAATACGAATCGACCTCCACCGTCGGAAAATGTGCCGCATATTCCAGCAACTTATCTTTCGCCGCCAAACCGGGCGGATAGAGGCTGTCATGATCGCCCCAGCCGGTCAGTCCGATGTAAATCATCTCGATCACCAATTCGTTCGATTTCCGACTATCTTCACTATACCATATGCAAGAGCGGCGCGAAATAAAAATGACCGCCGCCCCATCAAGGACAATAGCGGTTCAGCACATCCATATTTACAAACAAGGTGGCGGCCTTTTTCTTAACGTTTTTGCCGCAATTCGCAGCACCGGGCTCGCACTCCTTTGTTCCGTTTCTCATGATGGGGGCGGCTTATACGGCGATGACCGTGATATGGTTTTTGTTTTACATTTCCTTCGTCCATTGTATTAGCGATTTCATGAAGCGGCCGAAAACGAAGAGATGGATCGAAGGAATCACAGGCACGGTGATGATCGGGTTTGGCATCAAATTGGCGCTTGAAAAAGTCCAGCGCTAAACAGGAAGACTGAGCGCGGCTGAACAAAGCCGCCTGGCATGGAAAAGGAACGACAGGGGAGCGCCCAAAAAAGAGCGCTCCCCCGAAACAAAACGTTCGATCCCGCTTCATCACGGTCGGATTGAGATTCGGATCACCGGAGACTTGAACATCACCGCGTCAGCCTTCTCATTCCAGTTATAAACATCTTGGAAGGAAAACAAGTCGTTTTCTCTCCATGTCCGATTAGCATGAACATAAAATCCCTCAACATCGATATACGTTTGCGCGTGATCTGAAGGGACGATTTCAGAATACACATATCCGAAGTGGCGGCTGTTTTCCTTGTGCAGGGAATTTTTGATCATATACCCTACAACAGAAGATTGATAGGGTTTCCTAATATGTTGTATGCTGACGTGAGATGCATCCCGATACGTCTTGTAGGAGCTATAAAGCTGATGATAATCGACAACCGCATTTTCTGTCGTCAAAATCCCGTAAAAATCCGTCTCCTTTTCTTTCGGATCTATAAGCCATTCATACGACAAGACGACGGCATATCGATGCTCTTCTCGATTTAACAAGGAAACGGATATGGTCAATTCCATGATGTTCTTTTTTTGATCGGTGTAAATCGTTGACGCGGTGCATAATTTCTGTTTCTCGATATTGCACCGGATCATTTGATAATCCGCCTGTTTCTTGAAAATCTCCTTCACCGTTTGTTCATCGAGCTCATGCCATTGATTCGCCGCACTTCTCGCGCGAAAAAAATCCATCTCCTCCCGATCCAGGTGCCGAATCTCTTCTTTCGTCATCCCCAGCCGAAAGAAAGACGCAGCCTCCTTGTTTTTGAGCTGTTGGTTGACTTTATTGGCGTTTTCCGGCTCTCTGATGAGGCTTTCTATCTCTTCTTGATCAAAACCTTGCCTTTTTGCATCCAAATGATGAGCCTGTAAATTCATCTCCTGATGATCGCAGCCAACTAGCATTGTACACACCAAAACATAACGGAGGATCCGTTTCAATGATAAGCCACCCTTCACCGTAAATATCGATTCGCGACAAATCAGACATAACAGTATTTCATCTTGTAAAGGAAACTGCCGCGTTTGGTATTTGGATATAACTTGTCGTTCCTGAAACAGAAATTGACGCTCCTAGCGGCATCGATACACTAAACGATGAACTCCATCCCGTCTTCATATGCGTATAATTGGCATATGCAGAAGAACTCGTTCCAGAGCTCCACACAAATTCAGCATACGTATATCCTGAGTCATCTTGCGCATGTATCCACTTCCCATTGTATTGCCAAAATTCTTGATGCGTAGAAGAATTTCTGTCTAATTTATGAACATATCCTGTAGAAAATTTATATGTTGCACCATTAAAGTACGAAGTCCTTTCTGCTACATAACCATAATTATCATAGTACTCAGTTGTCCAACTTCCAAATATTGATTCATAATTTACAGTCAAAGCTTCTTTATGCCCAGTTCCAAATAAGTCAACATGCCTTTCGTTGGAATCATTGACCCAATCAAAATCAGAAACAATTGCATATTTCGATGAATGGGTGACAGCAACAGTCAGTTTCACCATCGATGATGAGTTTGATCCATTGCAGGTATTGTCCGGATCACATAAAGAGGTAATTAATGTTACAAAGGAGTTGATTACGCCACCTAAAACAGGTTATGAAGGGATTTAAGCAGATGATGGAAAATAATTATTGGATCCGCTTCATGGATTTAGCGATTTAGCACAAGAGAAAATCGAGCATCCTTTGTAACACTATTTATGGCGTATTTAAACTTTTTGCCTACAGAGCGCGATCGAAAGCTAGGTGAGTGGTAAAATCCCAAAATCCGGAATTCCTTACGCATATGACAATCCAGTGGACGAAGCTCATGTGTGGTTCATGGAAGAAGTGATTGAAACGGTGTTCTCTGTCATCGTGAACCAGTATCGTATCACAAGAAATTCGCGCTAATTCGATTTTATGGTTTGAAGTGACACTAGATTGGCGTCTTGTTCGTGTATTCGCTTGCAACACTCCGTCTAGTTGAACGCCAGCGATGAACTAGCACCATGGGTCAATATAAAAATTGCAATTATGTTTTACATTCAGCCAATCACTCGCAATGTTATAGCTTAGTCGAAATTGTATGGATGTCAAAACAGAAACAAAAATTGGAAATTTTTATGTAGATGAGCAAATCCACTAATAGAAATTAACAACCAAACAAAAAGGAGACATGAACCGGACTCCTTTGGGAAAATAGATGTGCTCAAAACCCATTCACACAAGGAGGTTCATGTCTCATGAATCGATTAGCACATCACCAAGGAATCGACAAGTTTTTCTTCACGTTGGGGTTGACACTGCAACTTTCCAAACCGGTCTTGAAGTATCTCGTTCACCATGTCGATGCATTGACCACCAAGGGATGTTCGGGAACGTTGACCGATGTCCATCACTGGAGTTTTTATCCGAATCAACGAGCGACACTCAGCCACTTTTTTACGAAAAGCCCTTGGAACGAGGAAAGGCTGCTTGAGAAGCTTCAAGAGTGGATCCTTTGCCGGGTCGAACGCCTAACCCGCCAAACGCTCACCGGAGCCTGCTTGAAAAAGGGATTCCCTATCATCGCGATGCTCAAGATGAACCGGATTCTCTATAAAGGGCATCGCCGTTCAAGCGAAGCCGTTTGCCCGCTATATCGAGCCCAAAGACACTCGCCTCCATCACGGTAGGTCAGAATTGTTGCCGCGTGTATCGCTATGAGGGGACCATCCATGGCCCCGATGACGCGGTGGTGCTGCTGGCTTGGAAGGCGGATCAACCGATGACACCGGAACATCTTCATAGCGTCCTGAGCACCGACCAAGAGCTCGGTGACGAAGGCATCTTACGTTATTACATCTAGTGCTGGGCGATTGCGTGCTTTTTCCGGCGAGCAAAAGGCCAACTGAAGTCTGATGGTACGGTATTCACCACATTCGGGCGGTGAAACGGTATGGGGCGATGATGCTCTCCTCATAGCATCGCCGAATCCCAGCAAGACCTCTCCGCCGAATTGGAGCTTCTTCGATCGCGGAAAGGCCATAGAGTTCATTGATGACGCTGCAAAGCAAGATATTCCCATTGATGTGATCAAAAAACAGCTCCATGTCGCCTAAGGGATGTCCTGTTTGTCTCTCTAACCATAGAAATCATTGTAATGAAAAAATGCTCATCTACAGTTTAATTGTAAAAAAAAAAGATTATTGGTCAATAAAAAGTTGTACCTAACTCAAACATATCTTTCTTAGTCTCTCCAATTTTTTGTTTCATCCCCCCTTTGGCGAGTTGCGCCAATACCGCCGGATCGTCCGTTCCTTCGATCAGGGCTCGAAGGATCCGCTGAGACGACATCCCGCTGATGTCCGATACAACCGAAGCCAGTTTGATGTTGGCTCTTTCCAGCACTTTTTGGCATGGTGTAAATTATCATTTTATTTCAGCACAAAACGCCCATTTTTTTGCACATTCTTTCAGAAAGCCCTCTCCCCTTTTCTGAAGGAATGTGCTAAATTTTTTGTGAATTGTTTCGGACAAAGATTTCCATTCGTTTCAATGAGGGGGAGGAAGTGTGATCCAGTTTCACGACTTTGGCATTGACATTCAAACGTATACGGATCGTAGGAAAGGGAACGATTTTCCCGACGTGAACCAATGCCCCCACTGTCCATCCCGCCGCCCCTTGCATCGTCACGGATACGACCAACGCTATGCGTTGATGGCAGAGGGGGAGTATCACCTTTGGATCGCACGATACGCTCGCGAGAGTGTCGCAAAACCGTGAGTGTGCTGCCTTCTTTCCTCCTCCCGTATGTTCAATATACACGATCGGTTATTTGGCAAGCGGTCAAAGCATGGTTCGAAACGCCAAGGCAAGGAGCGAAGACCAAACAGGTTGTTTTTCCCACCAAGGAGGTCATCTTGTTTTATGTCCGACGATTTTGACGGAATCTCTCTCGCTTGCATCACGCGGCGGCGAGAAGGTGGGGGATCATCGGCCCTGTAGGGAACGCAAGAACAGAACGGGCGGTTTGGTGGATGCAGACCTTGGAGGGACGGGGGGTGGGCTCGATCATCCAAGACCTGTGGACAAACGAGAGGTGGCATCCGTTTGCGGATCAAATTACTTCCTTATTTTCTACTTAACACCAAAAATGGAGATGGTTGATGTTCCCACAACCCCTTCCTCTCGACGAATCTCGAGCCGTTTCGTAAGATAGGAGGCAGAGGGACCGGAACGGTCCAACATCACAGGGAGACAGGGAGGAGATCCGGATGGATGAATCGATGAGACACGACATCGCGCTGTTTCGGTACGGGCTGATCGCTCCGTTGGTGAATGGCCAGGTGGAGCCCAAAGCGTATTTGAATGAGGTGGGCGGGCGAGTGCACTCGATTCCCCATCAAGGGGACAAACCCATTGCGGCGAAGACGATTCTGGATTGGTGCGCCCGATACAAAAAAGGGGGTTTCGACGCCTTGAAGCCGAAGCGCCGTTCGGACCGCGGCCGCTCCAGACGTCTGTCCCCCGATGATGAGGATCATATTCTAGCATTGAGGAAGGAACATCCCACCATGCCCGTGACCCTATTCTACGAACAACTCACCAAGCAGGGGGACATTCCCACCACCCTCTCATACTTTACTATATACCGATTGTTGAAAAAACACAACCTGGTGGGAAAAGAAATCTTGCCGATGCCGAAGCGAAAGCGTTTTGCGTATGACCAGATTAATGAGTTATGGCAAGGGGACTTATCCCATGGACCCACGATTCGCGTCCAAGGGAAAGCCCAGAAAACGTTTTTGATCGCGTATATCGATGACTGCTCGCGGTTGGTGCCGTACGCCCAATTTTTCCCTTCGGAGAAGTTTGACGGGCTGCGGATCGTCACGAAGGAAGCGGTGCTTCGTGGCGGGAAGCCGAAGCGCATTTACTCGGACAACGGGAAAATTGATCGGTCCGAGGTGCTGCAGTATGCGTGCGCCGAGATGGGAATTACGCTCATCCACACCCAGCCGTATGACCCGCAAAGCAAGGGAAAAATCGAACGGTTCTTCCGCACCGTACAGACACGGTTTTATCCACTGTTGGAGCTGAATCCGCCGAAATCGCTTGACGAGTTGAACGAGCGTTTTTGGAAGTGGCTTGAAGAGGAGTATCATCGAAAACCGCACGCCTCACTGGACGGAAAAACGCCGCATGAGGTGTTTCAATCGCAAGTGCATCTCGTGTCGTTCATCGAAGATGGCGATTGGCTGGATGCGATTTTTCTGAAACGGGAACACCGCAAGGTGAAAGCCGATGGCACGATCACCCTGAATAAACAGCTATACGAAGTGCCGCCTCGGTTCATTGGGCAATCGATTGAGCTCCGCTATGATGAACGGGGCGTCTATGTGTACGAAGATGGAAGGAAGGTGGCGGAGGCCGTTCGGGTTCGTTTGGAGGACAACGCCTATGTAAAACGCCATCGGTCCCCGTTTGCGGCGATTCCGGCGAAGGAGGGAGAACACGGTGTATAAATCGTTTTACTCCCTTTCGCGGGAGCCGTTTGCGAAAGAAACAGACCCGTCCGAGGCGTATCAAGGGGCGTCATTTCAGGAAGCGTTGCGGGCGCTGGAGTACGTGAAACGAACCCGGGGGATCGGGCTGTTGATCGGAGAGCCGGGGGCGGGCAAGACGTTCGCCCTTCGGGCGCTGAAAGAGTCATTGAATCCATCATTGTATCATGTCGTCTACTTTCCGTTATCCACCGGAGGCGTGATGGATTTTTACCGTGGACTGGCCTTGGGATTAGGAGAGGAACCGAAGTACCGCAAGGTAGATCTCTTCCGCCAAATCCAGCAAGCCATTGAGCGGTTGTATCATGAACGACGGATCACGCCGGTGTTCATTTTGGACGAGATACATTTAGCAAAGGATGCCTTTTTACAGGACATCGCGATCTTGTTCGACTTTGAGATGGATTCGACCAACCCCTTTGTCTTGATGTTGGCCGGGCTGCCCCATTTACAGGGGAAGCTGCGGCTCAATCAGCACCGCCCTCTCGATCAGCGGATCATCATGCGATACCGGATGGGGCCGCTGGAGAGGGAAGAGGTGGCGGGCTACATCGAGCATCGGATGAAACAGGCCGGGGCGAAGCATCCGATCTTCACTCCATCGGCGTTAGAGGCGATTGCCCTGCAGTCGCGGGGATGGCCTCGGGTGATCAACACGTTGGCCACGACGTGCCTGTTATACGGGTATCAGCTGAAAAAGGACGCCATTGACGAAGAAGTGGTGCGCATGGCCGCAGAGGAAATGGGGTATTAGCACGAAAGGGGCCGAATCGGCCTCTTTTGTGCTTTCACTTTTCCATTTTCCATCGGTCCATCAGGCGCGCTGGAAATCTTCATCTGAAAGAGCGTGCAAACGTTCCGAAAGAATGTGCAAAATCCGGAACAATCCGCAAAAATTTTGCACATTATTTCAGAATCCATCTGAAATAATTTGAAAAAGTGATTCTGAAATAATGTGCTAATTTACAGCTGGAAAAGGAATCGAGTAGGAGAGGGTGACTAACCCTCGTCCTCTCACACCACCGTACGTACCGTTCGGTATACGGCGGTTCCATTAAGTCTGACGCAGAGATTCATATCGTTGATAAAGACTCTTCAGCCCTTGGCTCTCCCAATAGGAGTTGCCAAGGGCTTTATGCAGGATGGGACTGGCGGCCACTCTCCAATATTTCTTCCGAGTGTGTCCCCATTCATATGCTTTCTGCTTGGGCACTCCTAAACTTTGCAGTTTTCGGACTCTGGTTCTCGGAAGTTTCCACTCTTTCCATGTCCAGCTCATCCAAAAGAATGTTGGACAAAAGTGGACTGAGCGGCCCTCCTTGTGGAGTCCCCTCTTGTGTTTCCATGACCACCCCGTTGATCATGACCCCTGCCTGTAGATACTTCCGTATCCACTTTAGGAGGATTTGGTCTGGAATTCGTTTCGCTACTATCCCCATCAGTTTGTCATGGTTGACTCGATCAAAGAACTTTTCCAAGTCGATATCTACCACCCATGTATATCCTTCCTGAATATACTGCTTCGCCTTTTTCACCGCGTCGTGTCCTCTTCGACCGGGACGAAACCCGTAGCTGTGTTCCGAAAAGGATGGGTCCAAGATCGGCGTGAGCACTTGGGCGATGGCCTGTTGGATGAACCGGTCTGTCACGGTCGGGATTCCTAGTAACCTGACTCCTCCGTTCGGTTTCGGGATTTCGACCCGTCGGACCGGGCAAGGTTCGTAGGTCCCTTCTTCCAAAGCACGCCGTATCACGTCCCAATGTTCCACGAGGTGTCTTCGCAGGTCTTTGACGGACATTTCATCGGTTCCATGGGACCCTTTATTCTTTTCCACTTGTTTGAGTGCTCGCAGGAGATTCTCCCGTGACAGTACCTGTTTCATCCACATTCCAATTCTTCCTCTCTACGTGAACGATCCGTTCTATTTGTGCCATCTTCTTCTCCACCCTCTTGAGGTCCCCCATGGACTTCACCATTTCCTCCCTCAAGCAGGCCCTTTCGGGTTGTCTGCTTCATCAAAGAAGATGAACGCCTAGTGGCCGTTCTCCTTCATGGTTCGGTCCTTCCCCTTCTATCTTAAGCTAGACGGGTACTATGACCTCTGCTGACTTCTGTCCGTTCAGCGTTGGATCGCTCCAACGGTTGCCAAGCGCACTTGGCTTCCCGGACAGACCTCCCCGGGTAAGAGTGCAGTCTTTCCTTCCATCCATCTGCTTCATTTACTCGGTATCACCTTCGGCAGAAAGGGTTTCGTTTTGTCGTGCAAACTCACCCAATGATACCCAGCCTCCTATGAAGTTCGTGTTCCTCAGACCGGAAGTTTGCCGCCCGCTTCCTTCAGATTCTGCGTCGCCGCAGACACCCTTGCGTTAAGCTAACTGCTACTTCTGCCTTCGCAGTTCGGGACTTTCACCCTATAGACTGCACCCATGCCGGGCGCACACGACAGGGGAGCGCCCAAAAAGAGCGCTCCCCTAAAAACATGCTCCCATGAGGGAGGAAATGGCCTGCGGAGCGGCCTTGACGCTTCCGGAGATCACCGGAAAGAATAAGGGACGGCGGCCGCTCCCTTGTTTTGTCCTGCGTCGATCATGTGGGCGTTTTGTGGGTCAAGCGCCCCCAAACGAGCGCTCCACCCTTGCTTCATCAAGTTTACCCAATGCTTCCTTCCATCTCGAACTTGATCAAGCGGTTCATCTCGACCGCGTATTCCATCGGCAGCTCTCTTGTAAACGGCTCAATGAAGCCCATGACGATCATTTCCGTCGCTTCCTGCTCGGAAATGCCGCGGCTCATCAAGTAGAACAGCTGCTCTTCCGACACTTTCGACACTTTCGCTTCGTGCTCAAGCGAGATGTTGTCGTTTAAAATTTCGTTGTACGGAATCGTATCCGATGTCGACTGGTTGTCGAGAATGAGCGTGTCACATTCGATGTTCGAGCGCGAGCCGGACGCTTTGCGGCCGAAATGGACGATGCCGCGGTACGTGACTTTCCCGCCTTGTTTCGAGATCGACTTCGAGACGATCGTCGAAGACGTATTCGGCGCCAAGTGGATCATTTTCGCCCCAGCATCTTGGTGCTGCCCTTTGCCCGCAATGGCGATCGACAGCGTCAAGCCGCGCGCCCCTTCGCCTTTTAAAATGACAGCCGGATACTTCATCGTCAGCTTTGAGCCGATGTTGCCGTCAATCCATTCCATCGTCGCGTTTTCTTCGCAGACGGCGCGCTTCGTCACCAAGTTGAAAACGTTGTTCGCCCAGTTTTGAATCGTCGTGTAGCGGCAGTAGGCGCCTTTTTTGACGATGATCTCCACAACCGCGCTATGGAGCGAGTTCGTCGTGTAAATCGGCGCCGTACAGCCTTCGACGTAATGGACGTGCGCTCCTTCATCGACGATGATGAGCGTCCGTTCAAACTGCCCCATGTTTTCCGAATTGATGCGGAAATACGCCTGCAGCGGTGTTTCGACTTTGACGCCTTTCGGAACGTAAATGAACGAACCGCCCGACCAGACGGCCGAGTTCAGTGCCGCAAACTTGTTGTCCGTCGGCGGCACCACTTTCGCAAAATGTTCACGGAACAAGTCTTCGTTTTCTTTCAGCGCCGAATCAGTGTCTTTAAAGATGACGCCGAGTTTTTCGAGGTCTTCTTTCATGTTATGGTAGACCACTTCCGACTCGTATTGCGCCGAAACGCCGGCCAAATATTTTTGTTCCGCCTCGGGAATGCCGAGTTTATCAAACGTCGCTTTAATTTCCGCCGGCACTTCGTCCCACGAACGGCCCGATTTTTCCGTTGGTTTGACATAGTACGTAATTTCATCGAAATCGAGGCTCGACAAATCGCCGCCCCATTGCGGCATCGGCTTGCTGTAGAAAATGTCGAGTGCTTTTAAGCGAAACTCGAGCATCCATTGCGGCTCGTTTTTCATGCGCGAAATTTCTTCGACGACTTCGCGCGTCAGCCCGCGCTGGGCGCGGAAAATAGAAACGTCCTTATCGACGAAGCCATACTTATATTCGCCGATTTCCGGTGCTTTTTTCGCCATCGTCGTTCACCTTCCTTCATCTTAATGGTCGTGCAACCCTTTTTCGAGCGCCTTCCACGCCAATGTCGCACATTTGATGCGGGCCGGAAATTTCGAAACGCCTTGAAGCGCCTCAATGTCGCCAAGGTCAATCGAATCGTCGTACTCTTTGCCTTGGATCATTTCCGAAAAAATGTCGGCGAGCCGAAGCGCTTCTTCGACGTTTTTCCCTTTGATCGCCTGCGTCATCATCGACGCCGATGACATCGAAATCGAACAGCCTTCCCCTTCAAACTTGACATCGGCGATTTTTCCGTCTTCGACTTTCATCGTCAAATGAATGCGATCCCCGCACGTCGGGTTGTTCATGTTGATATCGACGTTCGTCCCCTCAAGCACCCCGCGGTTGCGCGGGTTTTTATAATGATCCATAATGACTTGGCGGTAAAGCTGGTCTAACGGATGATTAGAAGACATGGCTGAAGTACTCCTTCGCTTTCTGTAATGCGGCGACAAACGCATCGATTTCCTCTTTCGTGTTGTAAAGGTAAAAGCTCGCCCGGGCGGTTGCGGTCACGCCGAGCCATTTCATCAGCGGCTGGGCGCAATGGTGGCCAGCGCGAATGGCGATCCCTTCGGCATCCAGAACCGTCGCCACATCGTGCGGGTGCACCCCGTCGATGTTAAACGTCACCAGTCCCGCCCGTTCTTTCGGCCCATAGACGGTGACGCCGTCAATTTCAGCCAGCCGCCCGAGCGCATATTGCGCCAATTCGTGTTCATGAGCAGCGATGGCATCCAAGCCGACTTGCTCGAGGAAATCGAGCGCCGCCCCGAGGCCGATCGCCCCGGCGATGATCGGCGTGCCGCCTTCGAACTTCCACGGCAACTCTTTCCATGTCGAGTCATACAGCTCGACAAAATCGATCATTTCGCCGCCAAACTCGATCGGTTCCATTTGCTCCAACAGTTCTCTTTTTCCATATAATACGCCAACTCCGGTCGGCCCGCACATTTTATGGCTTGAAAACGCGAGAAAATCACAGTCGAGCGCTTGAACGTCGACTTTCATATGCGGAGCGCTTTGCGCCGCGTCGACAACGACAACGGCGCCGCGATCGTGCGCGATGCGGGCGATCTCGCGAACCGGGTTGATCGTGCCGAGCACGTTCGATACGTGAGCGACGGCCACGATTTTCGCCGCCGGCGTCACCGTTGCCTCAACCTCGGCAAGATCGATCGTTCCGTCTTCTTGCAGCGGAATATATTTCAACGTTGCTCCGGTCTGTTTCGCCGCCTGCTGCCATGGGATTAAATTGCTATGGTGCTCCATGTACGTAATGACGATTTCATCGCCTTCTTTCACATTGGCGCGCGCATAGCTTGAGGCAACCAAGTTGAGCGAGGTTGTCGTCCCGCGCGTAAAGATAATCTCCTGCGTCGATTTCGCGTTCAGAAACCGGCGCACTTTTTCACGCGCCCCTTCATACGCATCGGTCGCCTTCGTGCCGAGCGTATGGACGCCGCGGTGAACGTTCGAGTTGTACTCGCGATAGTAGCGATCGAGCGCCTCAATCACTGGCAACGGTTTTTGCGATGTCGCCGCGCTGTCGAAATAAATGAGCGGATGGCCATTGATTTCCTGATGCAAAATCGGAAACAACGCGCGAATTTCGTTCACATTCATGATTGAACTTTCCTTTCAATCACTTCGATTAGTTGTTTTTTCACGCCTTCCAGCGGGATCGCTTCGACGACTGGCGCCAAAAATCCGTGGATGATGAGCCGTTCAGCCTCGTTTCTTGGAATGCCGCGGCTCATTAAATAATACAATTGGATCGGGTCGACGCGCCCGACCGACGCTGCGTGCCCTGCCATGACATCATCTTCGTCAATGAGCAAAATCGGGTTCGCATCGCCGCGCGCTTTTTCGCTCAACATCAGCACGCGCGATTCTTGCTCGGCGTTTGATTTTGACGCGCCGTGCTCAATTTTGCCGATGCCGTTGAAAATCGAGGTGGCGCTGTCGCGGACGACGCCGTGTTTTAAAATGTAGCCTTCTGTATGCTTGCCGTAATGAACGACGCTTGTCGTAAAGTTTTGCACTTGCTCGCCGCGGCCGACGACAACCGTTTTCGTATCACCGAACGATCCGTCGCCGATGAGGCGAGTGATATTTTCCGAAACGGTGTCACCGTCATTCATCAGTCCAAGCGCCCATTCGATCCGCCCGTCGCGCCCGGCAATGCCGCGCCGGTTGACATACGTCGTCACGCCTTTGGCCAAATGGTCGACCGCTGCGAAAAAGACGCGCGCGTTCGCATTGGCAAACACCTCGGCGACAATATTGACGACCGCTTTTCCTTCCTCACCCGCCGATAAGTAATTTTCAACGAACACGACACGGCTGTTGTCTTCGGCAACAACGATGACATGATTAAACAACGCAATGTCGTCTTCATCTTGAATGTAAACGGCCTGAAGCGGCGTTTCGATCTCGACGTTTTTCGGAACGTACACAAACACGCCGCCGTTAAACAGCGCGGCATGGAGCGCGGCGAGACGATGCTCATCCGGCTTGACCGCATCGGTCATGAAATATTTCTTCACCAACTCGCCATGCTCTCTTGCTGCTGTGAAAATATCGGTGAAAATGACCCCTTTTTCTTTCAGCTCGCTAGAGAGCGAAACGTAAGCCGGTGTATGGTTGCGCTGCACATATAAATTTTTCGTTCCTTCCCCCGCTTCAATGAGCGCCTTGACCGCTTCCGGCAAGTCATCGAGATTGGCATACGGTGCGCTGTCGACCGTATGGCGGGCGAAATCAGTAAAGTTCCACTTGTCAATTTTCGTTTTGTCCGGCTTCGGCAGCGGCAGCTGTCCCGCCTGCACGAGCGCCTCAAGACGCCGCTCGGTCAGCCAGTCCGGTTCGCCGCGTTCGCTTGAGAACGTGCGGATGTAGGTTTCATCAAATGGAATTTTCGTTTCTGTCGCCATAGTCCTCCTCCTAACGCTTACGCTTCTTGTCCGACCGTTTCGTCTTCGATGCCCAATTCTTTTTTAATCCAGTCGTACCCTTCCGCCTCAAGCCGCTGCGCCAGTTCCGGACCGCCCGATTTCACGATGCGCCCTTGCATCATGACGTGCACATAGTCTGGAGTGATGTAGTTCAACAACCGTTGGTAGTGCGTGATGATCAAACAGCCGAACTCGCTGCTGCGCATTTCGTTAATGCCTTTGGCGACGATTTTTAGCGCGTCAATGTCCAACCCGGAGTCGATTTCGTCCAAAATGGCGATTTTCGGTTCAAGCATCATCAGCTGCAAAATTTCGTTCCGTTTTTTCTCCCCGCCCGAGAACCCTTCGTTCAAATAGCGGTGCGCCATATCCGCGTTCATGTCTAAAAACGACATCTTTTCATCAAGCTTGCGGATAAATTTCATAAGCGAAATTTCATTGCCTTCGCCAAGCCGGGCGTTGATTGCGGCCCGCAAAAAGTCGGCGTTCGTCACCCCGCTGATTTCGCTCGGGTATTGCATCGCCAAAAACAAACCGGCGCGCGCCCGTTCATCCACCTCCATCTCCAACACATTTTGGCCGTCGAGCGTAATCGCGCCTTCGGTCACTTCATATTTCGGATGACCCATGATTGCCGATGACAAGGTCGATTTCCCCGTTCCATTCGGACCCATAATGGCGTGAATTTCCCCGCCTTTGACTTCCAAGTCAACCCCTTTTAAAATTTCTTTTCCTTCCACGGATACGTGGAGATTTTGGATCGTCAAGACTGCCATGCAGCATACCTCCAATTTCTGCTTGAAAATAATCTCGGCTCGCTTTTGCCCCAGCGACCGCTCATTCTCACTTTATTCTCATTACAATCTTATAACAAATGAAAAGTATGTGCAACTATTCCGCCGCTTTTTCCACTATGTACATGCAATAAACCGAAAAAGGCAGGAAAATGGGCTGCGCTTTTTATATTTTACACGAAAACGATCGGTTTGTACGAGCTTTTGCAAAAAAAAGCCGGCTGAAACCGAATGGATGTGCACATGTTTTTGCAAAAAAAGACTCCGTTGTCGGAGTCTAATGAGTCGTGCGCAGCTCGCGGACGCATTCTTGCACGAGCGTCACCGTTTGGCTCATCGCTGCGCCGCCGCCAAACGCCGCCGCTACCGCGCACGCTTCCAAAATTTCTTGTTCCGATGCCCCTTCATCAAGGCATCCTTTCGTATGGTAAATGGTGCAATATTCATCTTGGGTCGCTAGGCTGATGCCAAGGGCGATCAACTGCTTTTCTTTTTTCGTCAGCGCCCCTTCGGCAAAACAAGCATCCGTAAAGGCATTAAACCGTTCCGCAATCGTTGGCATCTTTTGTGTAAACGTTCCGATTCCTTCCTTGTAACGGCGAAGCGCAGTTTCGACCGATGCATGCGTTCCATTGTTCATCTTCGTTTTCCTCCTTCTTTTCCCATCTTGAACCGAGAAGACTCCATCCCCTCAGCATGAGCGGAGACGGGAGGAGTGCTCCATGCCTTATTTAGTATGCATGCAGGAACGAGAAATGAAACAGCGAATCAGATAGAAAGGAGGAGGAAAAACGCACCACTTACAAATGACATCCATCGGTGCCAGCACACGACCGCTTCGCTGGAAAAGGAGGAATCCCATTGGTTCGCTGGATCGTCTTCATTTTGGCCGCTGCATTCGCCTCGTTTTTGACGTGGATCGCCATCGGCAACATCATGGATGAACACGGTGATGGCCTATTCAGCTTGGCAGTGGTGATCGCCTTGCAAAACTGCCTCATCCTCGTCATGCTCGCCGCCGTGCTTGAGCGCTTGCGCCGTCGATGACTTGGGAAAGAAACGAAGGGATGTCTCAATAAACAGCGGGACATCCTTTTTCATTGCCCGCTTTCAGAACTGGAATGGGTGAAAAAAGTGGCTCCCCCATCATCGTTTCATTAGAGGAGCCTTGTTCGACCCGATCTTTTTTGGTCAACTACCGTCTCCTCTTTGATCCACCATGACTCCCTTCTTTCCCTTTGCTATTTGGCACAAGGACCGATCTCCCCGCCGCCCGCTGTCAAAAAAAAAACGGAAGCGAAACGCTTCCGTTGATTACTTGTTTTCCGTTGCCGGAATGACAGCGCCTTTGTATTTTTCTTTAATGAAGTCTTGAATTTCTTTCGATTGCAATACTTCCACCAATGTTTTAATTTCTTCCCGATTTTCATCGCCTTTGCGCACCGCCACAATGTTGACGTACGGGTTGTCTTTCGGCGATTCAACAGCGATCGGGTCTTTCGCCGGGTCCAAACCGGCGTCCAGCGCATAGTTGGCGTTGATCAATACGGCATCGCCTTCACCATTTTGGTAAACTTGCGGCAGCAGCCCGGCATCGACGTCCGCTTTAAATTTCAGATGTTTCGGGTTTTCGACGATATCATTGACCGTCGCTTTCGTTTTGTCGACGCCCTCTTTCAGCTTGATGAGCCCTTTTTCCTGCAGCATCGACAAAATGCGGCCATGGTCGGCGACCGAGTTGCTCATAATAATCGTTGCGCCATCTGGCAGTTCTTCGATGCTTTTATATTTTTTGGAGTACAAGCCGATCGGCTCGATATGGATGCCGCCAGCGTTGACGAAGTCATAGCCATGCTCTTTCATTTGCGATTCTAAATACGGGATGTGTTGGAAGTAGTTAGCGTCGATTTCTTTGTCCGCCAACGCTTTGTTTGGCAAAATATAGTCTTGGAACGTGATAATTTCCAAATCGATGCCTTTTTCTTTCAATATCGGCTTTGCTTGTTCCAAAATTTCCGCATGCGGCACATTCGACGCGCCGACTTTCAGTTTGACCAATTCGCCGTCTTTGCCCCCGCCAGCGGCATTTTCCTCATTGTTGTTGCCGCCGCAGGCCGCTAACGCAAACACCAAGATAACGGCCAGCAAAGCGCCAAGCCATTTTTTCATTTGTTTCTTCCTCCTTTATCGTTTATCTATTTTCGAAGTGACAAAGTCACCGATCAACTGAATGACAAAGACAATGATGAGCACCAAGACGGTCGCAACAAACGTCACGTCGTTATGGCTGCGCTGGAATCCTTCCAAATACGCCAAGTTCCCAAGCCCGCCGGCGCCGACAACGCCGGCCATCGCCGTGTAGCCGACAAGCGACACGGCGGTGACGGTAATCCCGGAGACGAGCGCCGGAAGCGATTCGGGCAACAGCACTTTCCAAATGATCGTCCATGTCGAGGCGCCCATCGCTTTCGCCGCCTCAATGACCCCTTTGTCAATTTCACGGAGGGCAATCTCGACCATGCGTGCATAAAACGGAGCCGCGCCAATGATGAGCGCCGGCAATGCCGCATTCGCTCCAAGCATCGTCCCGACGAGCCATTTGGTAAACGGAATAAGCAAAATAATTAAAATAATGAACGGAATAGAACGAAAAACATTCACAAACGCGGCAATGGTCATATTGGCCAACCGGTTTTCCCATAGGTTTCCCTTTGCTGTTAAAAATAAAAGCAGTCCGAGAATGACTCCGAGAACGAATGTTACAGCGACCGCCACCCCGGTCATGTACAACGTCTCCGCCGTCGCCGCCCACATCGTCTCCCATTGCACGTTCGGCAGGAGGTTAGCGAGCATCATGAATCACCTCCACCGCCACTTGCTGGCTGCGAATATAGTCAAGCGCCCGGGTGATTTCATCCGCCGCGCCGTTGATGTGTACAAACAGCACGCCGTAGGCGCCTTGATGGGTTTGCGAAATTTTTCCTTGCAAAATGTTGATATCCACGGCAAACTGCCGCACGACTTGCGTGATGAGCGGCTGGCCGGCGGCCGCGCCGACAAATGTCAGCTGTACGATCGCCCCGTTCGGGTATTGGCCAAACAAATGGGAAACCGCCTCTTCCGTTTCCTCCGGTTCGACCAGCTGCTGGACGAACCGCTTCGTAATCGGCTGCTGCGGGTTGCGGAAGACGTGCAACACTTCGCCCTGTTCAACGATTTTGCCGTTTTCCATCACCGCCACGCGGTCGCATATTTTACGGATCACATGCATTTCGTGCGTAATGAGCACGATCGTCAATCCGAGCCGTTTGTTAATATCGACAAGCAAATCCAAAATCGCATCCGTCGTTTGTGGATCCAGCGCTGATGTCGCCTCATCGCAAAGCAATACTTTCGGGTTGTTGGCGAGCGCCCGGGCAATGCCGACCCGCTGTTTTTGCCCGCCGCTTAGCTGCGACGGATACGCATCTTCTCGCCCGGCGAGCCCGACAAGCTGGATGAGCTCATCGACCCGCTTTTGCCGTTCCGCTTTCGGAATGCCGGCGATCTCGAGCGGAAAAGCAATATTTTCTCGCACCGTCCGCGACCAAAGCAAGTTGAAGTGCTGGAAAATCATCCCGATTTCTTGGCGCGCCTTGCGCAGCTCCCGTCCTTTAATGTGCGCCATATCGCGGCCGGCAACGATCACTTGGCCGCTCGTCGGCTTTTCTAAGCCATTTAACAGCCGGATGAGCGAACTTTTCCCCGCACCGCTGTAACCGATAATCCCGAAAATTTCCCCTTCACGAATGTCAAGCGACACGTTGTCGACAGCCGTCACCGCCCCATTCGCCGCATCATAAATTTTCGTCACTTGTTCGAGTGTAATCATCGTTTCACCTTCCTTCCCCTTAAGGCGGCAGAGCGCAAAAAGAAAACCTTTCTGCCCGCAGAGAACAGAAAGGTATTATCTACCATTTCCGTCTCTTATCTCTCAAAGCAGGCCGCTTTGTGTGAATTGGCACCTTTTCAGCGGACGCGCTGACGGTTGCCGGGCTTCATTGGGCACATCCCTCCACCTCTCTTGATAAGAGCACAACAATCGTCTATTCAATTGATTACGAGTGTGATTGTATCATTGGATGTCGAATGGTGTCAACAACATTTTTCATCCAACATGACGATACGGCTTGGCCAAATGGAGGAGCGATTCAAGCAACAACAGATGACGAAAGCTTCCCGATACGTGCACTTCCTGCAGCCGGATGAGCTGCTGCAGCTTTAGTTCACCGTTCAGCAGCGATTCGAGCGCTCTCTTTGAGCCGCGCACCGTTAACGTTTTTCGTTCATCCTTTTCGATCTCTGCGGCAGCCGGCTCCTTGCCGATCGCCAACAAAACGACGCCTTCTTCACTCTCAAACCGCACATACAATTGCTCATCCGGCAAAATCGGCAACAAATGGCGCAACATTTGCATCCGTTCCATAAACTGCCCCACTAACTGACGCACTTCCATTGACCATCCTCCCCCCATCTCCCTTTGTTTCCTTTATTTCCATACAGAGGAGGAAGAATCCTTTACAAAAATCTCGACAACCGTTGTGACGAAAAAACGCCGTTTTTGTCATTTCCGAAGAAATATGTCAAATGGCGTCAAAAAAGACAGACGGTCAGCGCGGCAGCCGGGCTTGAATTTCCTCGTACAAATACGGAACAGAATGAAACGCATACCATTTGCCGACGATCGTTCCATCCACAAACAGAAGGAGGCAAGGAACGCTTTCAATTTTCCATATGGCTGCCTGCTCCGGGATATAATTAATGTCCGTTTCGTAAAACGGCAACTCCGGAAACAGCTCCTCGACTACCGTCAACATTCGTTTCGCCAGCTGGCATGTGCCGCACAGCGGAGTGTACAAATAAAGAGCCATGCACGGCTGTTCGCTCACCGTCCGCTGCACCTCTATTCGTTCCATCGATTTCACTCGCCTCTTCCTCTCATTAATGAATCGATGCGGACGTCAAAATGGGCGCGCAGCAGCACTTGGGCTAAATGCCAAGGAGGAGCGGCGGCCACTTCGCGATACGCCCGATCAATATAAATATGTTCCGCCTCTGGAAACATGCGGCGAAACTGCCGGCGCAGCTTTTCCCCCGCCTCATCGGCGTCTGCAAGCACGTACACATCCTGTCCCTCAAGCTCATCAGCCAGCTCCTCGAGGCGCGCATCACTGATCGTGCCGTTCGTACAAAGAATGATGACCGGTTCGTTCAACACAGCCGCCACTTTTTGCTTATCCGATCGCCCTTCTACAATAATCACTTTTTCTGCCCGTCTCATGTCCGACCCACCTAACTTTACATAAGGATACCCTATTGTATGTCCTGGGCCGGCACAAGGTTGAAAAAAAAGCAACGGCCATCCACCGTTGCCTTTCAACACCAGCCCGCTTCCCCGTCGCAATCGACATATTTTTGGTCCGGTTCAACGGTAGCGGTCACCTCTTTGTAAATTTTTCCATCCTGCTCAGTGTACCCTTGTTTCAACGAAACGGCCGTTGCCGGGAGCGGAAGACGCCCGATGAGCTCGCCTTCCGCGTACAAGTCCAGAAAGCGGCCGTTCAGCTTGCCAGTCACCCGGTCCGTCATGTCGATGCGCGTTCGTTGCAACGCCATCCGGAGCACCCCTTTTCAATCAAGTTTCGGTATGTATAGGGTGTCCGAATCAGGGACGGAGATTGCAGGAACGTTTATCCTTCGTTCACCATGGCCTCATATTGTTCAGCCGTCAACAAGTTGTTGACTTCGCTTGCATCTTTCGGTTCAATGACAATCATCCACGCCTTTTCATACGGCGATTCGTTCACATATTCCGGATTGTCGTTTAATGCTTCGTTCACTTCGACGACCGTGCCGCTAATCGGCGCGTACAGTTCCGAGACGGTTTTTACCGACTCGACGCTGCCGAACGGCTCATTCGCCGTAATTTCCGTCCCGACTTCCGGCAGCTCGACAAACACGATGTCGCCAAGCTCGGATTGGGCGAAGTCCGTAATGCCGATGCGCACTTTGTCTCCTTCGACGCGCACCCACTCATGCTCTTTTGAATAGCGAAGTTCTTTTGGCGTGTTCATCGAATCCCTCCATTGCGACAAATTATATTCTTTTTCATCATAACCGATTTTCGTCAAAAACTCACTGAGTTCGTTGCATTTTGTTAAAAATTTTTATCTTTCTGCCGACAGGCCTCCGGCGAAAAATGATTCATACTCTGGCTCGCGAAATCCGACAACAACCCGTTCGCCATCTGTTAAAATCGGCCGTTTCACTAACATTCCGTCCGAGGCGAGCCACTCAAGCATCTCCTCTTCCGATGCGCCTTCAAGCTTGTCTTTTAAGCCGAGCTCGCGATATTTCATCCCGCTTGTGTTAAACCATTTTTTGAGCGGCAGCCCGCTTTGGCGGTGCAAGCGGGCAAGTTCCTCTTTCGTCAGCGGCTCGTCGACAAGGTGCACCGTTTGCACCTTGATCCCGCGCTCATCAAGCCACCGCTTCGCCTTTCGGCATGTCCCGCACTTCGGGTACCAATACAACGTCAATGCCATCGTCGTCCCTCCTCTAGAACTGTTAACGGAAACACTTGGTCGGCAATCCCCGTTTTTCCGAAACCTTGATCGCGGTCTTTGACAAAAAGAAGTACCAGGACAGGCCTGGTACTTCCTATTATCACACAATATACTGTTCTGCTTCAATGAGGGCTGAAGCCGCTTCGCGTTTTTTCGCGATCACATTGATCGGGGTATGACGCGTCAGCCGGCGGAGCGCGGCAAGCATCATCCGGAGCGTGTCGCCTTGCTCGACAGCAACGAGCGTCTCTTTCGCATGGGCTTCGATTTCATTGAACGCCTCTTGGCAGAAAATTTGCGTATACAACACTTTTTGTTTGTTTTTCTCTTCCCCGCTCGCTTGAATGGCTTTTTCCGTGCGCAAAAGCGCCGATTCCATGGCATAAATGTTAGAAACGATATCAGCGATATTGACAAGCACTTCTTGTTCTTCCTCGATCCGTTGGCCGTATTTTTGCGCCGCCAAGCCAGCGACCATCAAAGCGATTTTTTTCGCATTGCGCACCAAATATTTCTCTTGCTCGAGCACGCCGGAGCCCGGTTCTTCAGCCGTCATCATCATGAGCTCTTCTTGCAGCTGCTGCGCTTTTTGGAAAAGTGGCAGCTCGCCTTTTACCGCTTTTTTCAAATACATGCCCGGCACGAGCAGGCGGTTGATTTCATTCGTTCCTTCAAAAATGCGGTTAATGCGTGAATCGCGATAGGCGCGCTCGATTTCATATTCTTGCATAAAGCCGTAACCGCCGTGAATTTGCACGCCTTCATCAACAATGTAATCGAGCACTTCCGTGGAGAAAAACTTGTTCAGCGAGCATTCGATCGCGTATTCAGCAATGGACTTCGCAATTTCTTTGCCGTCTTTCGCTTTTTCCGCATCAAGCAAGCCCATCCGCTCGTCGAACAAACCGACCGTGCGGTAGACGGAGCTTTCCGCCGCATACAGCCGCGCTGCCATCGTCGCGAACTTTTCTTGTGTCAGCGTAAACTGCGAAATCGGCCGTTTGAATTGCTGGCGTTGGTTGGCGTATTTCAGCGTGATCTCAAGCGCCCGCTTCGCCCCGCCGACCGCCCCGAGCCCGAGTTTGTAGCGGCCGATGTTCAAGATGTTGAAGGCGATGACGTGGCCTTTGCCGATTTCACCGAGCACGTTTTCTTTCGGCACCGGCACGTCTTGCAAAATGAGCGTTCGTGTCGACGAGCTTTTAATCCCCATTTTCTTTTCTTCTGCGCCGGTCGAGACGCCAGGGAAGTCGCGTTCGACGATGAACGCAGTGAAATGCTGGCCGTCCACTTTGGCGTAGACGACAAACACATCAGCAAAACCGGAGTTGGTGATCCATTGTTTTTCACCGTTTAAAATGTAATGCGTCCCTTCGGCGTTCAATTTTGCCGTCGTTTTCGCCCCAAGCGCATCGGAGCCCGATCCCGGTTCCGTCAAAGCGTAGGCGGCGATTTTTTCGCCAGTGGCTAAATACGGCAAATATTTTTGTTTTTGTTCTTCCGTGCCGAATAAGACGATCGGCAGCGATCCGATGCCGACGTGCGCCCCGTGCGAAATCGCGAAACCGCCGGCTGGCGCCATATTTTCCGCAATGATGGCGGAGCTCACTTTGTCAAGCCCCAAGCCGCCGTACTCTTCCGGGATGTCGGCGCTCAACAGCCCGAGTTCGCCCGCCTTGCGAAGCAGTTTCACGGAGCGGTCAAACTCATGGTTTTCAAGATGCTCCAGCTGTGGAAGCACTTCGTTGTTGACGTACTCTTCCGTTGTCTTGGCGATCATTTGATGCTCATCGGTGAAATCTTCCGGCGTAAACACGCGCTCTGCCGGAATGTCCTCAATTAAAAAGCTGCCGCCTTGAATCGCATTTTCCACCGTTTTTGCCATCGTTTGTTTCCTCCCCTAAATCTAAATCTCGTGATGGTTCGGGCGGCGGCGCCGCCCGATTGCCTTTCCGTTGGCTTCACATTACAGCAGTTCAAAGACGCCCGCGGCCCCCATGCCGCCGCCGATGCACATCGTGACAATGCCGAACTGGACGCTGCGGCGCCGCATTTCATGGAGCAATGACAAGGTCAGCTTCGCACCCGTGCAACCGAGCGGATGGCCAAGGGCGATCGCCCCGCCGTTGACGTTGACGATGTCCTCATCGAGCCCGAGCTCGCGGATAACTTGGATCGATTGGGACGCGAACGCTTCGTTTAACTCGATCAAGCCGATGTCGGACAGCTCAAGGCCGGCCAGTTTCAACGCTTTCGGCACCGCCGCGACCGGACCGATCCCCATCACTTCCGGCGGCACGCCGGCGACGGCAAACGAACGGAACTTGCCGAGCGGCTTTAGGCCGAGCGATTCTGCTTTTTCGCGATCCATGACCATCACCGCCGCAGCTCCGTCGCTCATTTGCGATGCGTTGCCCGCCGTGACCGTGCCGTTGACAGCAAACGCCGGGCGCAGTTTCGCGAGCGTCTCCATGTTCGTGTCCGGGCGCACCCCTTCATCTTGCGTAAAGACCACTTTCTCTTCGACGAGTTTGTTGTTTTCAACTTTGCGCACCGTCACTTCCACCGGCACGATTTCCTCATCAAATTTTCCCTCGGCCAGCGCTTTGGCCGCCCGCTGATGGCTGCGCACGGCAAACGCATCTTGATCCTCGCGGCTGACGCCGTATTTTTTCGCCACTTGTTCAGCCGTGTGCCCCATCGACATGTAATATTCCGGCGCTTCTTCGGCGAGGCGCGCGTTCGGGCGGACGACATGGCCCATCATCGGCACCATGCTCATCGATTCGACCCCGCCGGCAATGACCGTATCGGAATGGCCAAGCATCACCCGTTCGGCCGCATAGGCGATCGCCTGCAAACCGGACGAGCAATATCGGTTGATCGTGATCGCCGGCACCGTATACGGCAGCCCGGCGAGCGCCCCGATGTTGCGGGCGACGTTCAGCCCTTGCTCCGCCTCCGGCATGGCGCAGCCGATAATTAAGTCATCGATAGTCCCATCATAGTTTCCTGCGCGTTTGAGCGTTTCTTTGACGACAAGCGCCCCTAAATCGTCCGGCCGCACATGGGCGAGCGTCCCTTTTTTCGCTTTCCCGACCGGTGTGCGCGCTCCTGCGACAATCACCGCTTCTCTCACGCCAATCCCCCCTCAACATTCGTCCGCCTTAGTTGCGGAGCGGTTTTCCTTTGACAAGCATGTGCTGCATTCTCGCTTGCGTCTTCGGCTCGCCGATCAAGCTTAAGAACGCTTCGCGCTCAAGATCGAGCAAGTATTGTTCATCCACTTCCGTTCCGTACGGCACGCCGCCGCCGGCCAAGACGTACGCAAGCTTTTTGGCGATCTTCAAATCGTGCTCGCTAATGTAGCCGGAATAAAACATCGATTGCGCGCCAAGCAGCATGGCCGCATAGCCGCTTTCACCGGCCACCGGCACTTTTTTCTTTACAGGCGGGCGATAGCCGTCTTCATATAAAGCGAGCACGGCCTGTTTCGCTTCGTAAAGAAGATGATCACCGTTCATCGTCACGCCGTCGCGGTCGTTTAAGAAGCCAAGTTCGCGCGCTTCGGCCGCTGACGTCGACACTTTCGCCATGGCGATCGTTTCAAACGTTTGGGCCGCCACTTTGACATAGTCGGCATCCGCTCCGCTCGGCAGGCTGTTCAGCCGTTTGATGTACAGCTCCTTGTTGCCGCCGCCGCCCGGAATCAAGCCGACGCCGACTTCGACAAGACCGATGTACGTCTCCGCCGCCGCTTGAATGCGCGAAGCCGCCAAGCTCACTTCCGCTCCGCCGCCTAACGTCATGGCAAACGGCGCGACGACGACCGGTTTCGGATTGTACTTCATCTTGAGAAGCGCCTGCTGAAACTGCCGGATTGCCAGCTCGAGCTCAAAGAAGTTTTCGTCCTGCGCCTCCATCAGCATCATCGCAAGATTGGCGCCGACGCAGAAGTTTTTCCCTTGATTGCCGATGACCAGCCCTTTGTAATGGCGGTTCACTTCCTCAAGCGCTTCGTTGATCATTTGGACGATATCAGCGCCGATGGCGTTGTTTGGCGAATGGAACTCAAGAAGCGCCACGTCATCGCCGAGGTCGATGAGGCTCGCGCCGGCGTTTTTCTTGATGACCCCGCGCGTTTCTTTCAGCCGGCGGATATGAACGATTTTTTCGTTTTCTTCCACTACTTTATAGCCGCCGGACGCATAATAGAACAATTGTCCGTTCTCCGTTTTATAGAACACCGCAGCGCCATCGGCGAGCATGTCCGCAATCCAAGCCGGGATGTGACGCCCTTCGGCCTGCATTTTGCGCACCGACCGCTCCAATCCGATCGCATCCCACAGTTCAAACGGACCAAGCTCCCAGCCGAACCCCCATTTCATCGCTCGGTCGATCGCGACGATGTCATCGGCGATTTCACCAACAAGCTCGGCTGCATACAGAAGCGTTGGGGCGATGATGTTCCATAAAAGCGTGCCCGCACGGTCGCCATCGGCGTACACGAGCGTTTGCAGCTTGGCGGACGCCCCTTTTGCCTGCTTCGCCATCTCCACCGCCGGAGTGGCCAACTTTTTGCGCGGTTCGTACTGCATCGTGACATAATTGAGCTCGAGAATGTCTTTTCCTTGTTTCAGGAAAAATCCTTGGCCGGATTTGCTGCCGAGCCAGCCGTTGTCAAGCATCGCTTTCATAAACTCCGGCACGCGGAACGCTTCTTTTTCCTCACCCTCGACGTTTTCATACACGTTGTTGGCCACATGGACAAACGTATCGAGCCCGACGACGTCAAGCGTGCGGAACGTCGCGCTTTTCGGCCGTCCGATGAGCGGCCCGGTGACCGAATCGACCTCACCGACGCTATAGCCGCCTTCCATCATCTCCCGGACGGTGACAAGCAGTCCGTACGTACCGATCCGGTTGGCGATAAAGTTCGGCGTATCTTTCGCCATGACGACGCCTTTGCCGAGCACCTCCTCGGCGAACGTTTTCATATAAGCGACAACATCCGGATCTGTCTTTTCAGTCGGAATGATTTCCAACAGCTTTAAATAACGCGGCGGGTTGAAAAAGTGTGTGCCTAAAAAATGCTTTTGAAAGTCCTCTGAACGCCCTTCGGCCATCGCCGCAATCGAAATGCCGGACGTGTTCGAGCTGACGATCGTCCCCGGCGTCCGCACTTCATCCACGCGGGCGAAGACGCTTTTTTTCACGTCTAAGTTTTCAACGACGACTTCAATAATCCAATCAACTTCCGCAAGCCGGTGGAAGTCATCTTCAAAGTTGCCCGTTTCAATGAGCGCGATGTGGTCTTTCGCCATGAGCGGCGCGGGTTTTTGTTTCAATAGTCTTTGCACCGCCTGATTGGCGAGGCGGTTGCGCACTTGTCGATGCTCGAGCGTCCATCCTTTCGCCTCTTCTTCTTTCGTCAATTCCCGCGGCACAATATCGAGCAGCAGCGTTGGGATGCCGACGTTCGCTAAATGGGCGGCAATGCCCGAGCCCATGACGCCGGACCCGAGCACTGCGGCGCGTCGAATGCGTTTTGCCATTTCGGTTCCCCCTTACACCATTGAATGAACCATCATTCATTTTTTGGTGAAAAAAATAAATGTGAAAACGTTCTCTACACTTAAATATATAGTATGTTGATAATTTTCGCAATATATTTGCTGCACATTTTTTCCCACATCGTGAATCCGTTTTTGCCCATACTAGGAAAAGGAGGTGAAAACAATGGCGCGGCTGAAAAAAAATCCGTCCAAAGGCGGCGTCAGCGCCGCAAGCGTAAAAGGAAACGCCGGCCCGACGGTTGAGGCGGACGGCGGCGGCAAACAGACAAGCCAAAATCAGCAGTATAAAAAGCACAATATGCAAGGAGACTAAACGCTGGCGGCGTTTAGTCTCCCCGATGCCCAACGCAGGGAAGCCATCGTCCAAAGCAAACCTTGCTAAGGGCGGCGTCGCCGCCCTTCCCTACTTCCGCACCATCCCTTTTAAGACGAACGCCACATTGGCCGGACGCTCGGCCAGCCGCCGCATAAAATAACCGTACCAGTCCGTGCCGTACGGAACGTACACGCGCATCGTATACCCTTCACGCGCGAGCTCGACTTGGCGTTCGGGGCGGATGCCATACAGCATTTGAAACTCGAATTGGCTGTTTGGAATGTTGTATTCCTTGACGAGCTGCTTCGTATATTCAATGATGGCATCATCATGCGTTGCCACGGCCGTATAGTTGCCGTTCAGCAAATGCTGTTTAATGATCTTTTTAAAGTTTTCATCCACATCTTTTTTGTCGGGAAACGCCACTTCCGGCGATTCTTTATACGCCCCTTTGACAAGCCGCAAGTTCGGGCGGTATGGCTTTAAATCGTCAATATCTTTTTCCGTCCGGTATAAATACGCCTGCAGCACCGTGCCGACGTTATCGTACTCTGTTTTCAACCGCTTAAAAATATCGATCGTCTTTTGGCAGCGCGAGTAGTCTTCCATGTCAATCGTCACAAACACGCCGCGCTGCTTTGCCGCCTCTAAAATGCGGCGCATATTGCGCATCACAAGGTCATCGGAGATATCCAGCCCCATCGATGTCATTTTCAATGATAGCTGCGAGTTTAATTTCTCACGGCTGATCGCCTCAATCGCCTCCAGACAGTGTCTGGCCATTTCGTTTGCTTCCCGTTCGTTGTCGACAAACTCCCCTAAATAGTCGACCGTGACGGCCAACCCTTTTTCGTTCAGCTGGCGGATGACGTGCACCGCTTCCTCAATCGTTTCGCCGGCGACAAATCTTGCCGCTCCGAAGCGGAGGCCGTATTGCTTCGCCAACTTTGTCAATGCTTTATTTTTCGACAGGAACAAGAAAAAGTCTCGCATCAGCTGTTCCACAGTTGTAAGCCCCCTTGTATGAAAACGCATTCACCACCCTTATTGTACCATGTTTCCGCTCCATTGAATATGTTTTTTCCCTGCTGTTTATTTTTTATTTGTGTATAATTTCCCACCCGCTGGACAATCTACAAGCGAACGATGTGTGAAAGGAGACAATGACGATGCAGCAACAACCGCAAATGAATCCGCAAGCGGCGATGCCCGAGCCGCCGCAAATGGTGTCGGCAAAAGACGCCATGTATTTTGCCGACATGCTGTCATGGAACTTGCTCGCGGCGAAAAAAGCGCACTTTTTTGCCTCGCAATGCCGGGATCCCGAGGTGGTGCAGGCGATCGAGCGCGCCGGACAGATGCATCAGCGCCATTACAATATGATTTTGCGCCATTTGCAAAATCCGCCGCAGCCGCCGGTCATGTAAAAGGAGGAGAGTCTCATGAACACAAGACAAGTGCAAAACCCGGAAGCGCAAGTGCCGAAAACACCGCAAATGAATGAGCGCGACTTTTTGAACGATATGTTGACGACAGAAAAATATATGACGCTCTCTTACAGCGTGTTTTTGCATGAGGCGAGCAACCAGCCATTATATCAAGATATACTGAACATTTTTACAGAAACACAAAATTGTCAGCGTGACTTGTACAACGTCATGTTCAAAAAAGGCTGGTACAAACTCGAAGCAGCCGACCCGCAAAAGCTCCAACAAACGCACCAACAGTTTCAAGGGTATACCAACCAGTTTCCTTATCAAGGAAACCAACTGCAGTGAAGGAAGCAAACGAGGATGTCCTCTAGTGCGCGCGGGCATCCTCTTTCTCGTCTGCAATTAGAAATTCTCAACACAAAGGGGGAGAGGGATGACCGATTCACCGCCGTCTGTATGGGCGACGCTGCAAACATTAGGGAGCTCGACGGATTTCCAAACAAAAGTGTACCGAAACGGCATATCCGGTCGCTATCTATGGGTGTCGTATATCGAGCCGATGATTAGTATGGAAACTGTTGTTCGCTCTATTTTCCCTTACTTGTTTCATTGTCCGTTTTCATCTTTAGAAGATATACACCGAGCTCTTCCGATAGACGATGCCTATATTTCTAGCGACCCCAATCATGTGAAGGAAAAATTGCTCGAAGGATATTTATTCATCCGCCTTCACGAAACGGACGAAACCGGGCTGCTTGTAAAGGCGCAAAAAACATTGGAACGGACACTCACGATCCCCGAGGTGGAATTTAGCGTCGTCGGCCCGAAAGAGTCGTTTATTGAATCGTTGGAAACGAATTTATTTTTATTGCGCAAACGAATCCCGATCGACCGGTTGACGGTCAAAATGACAACGGTCGGAACGCTGTCGAAAACGAAAATCGCCGTTGTGTATATTGATGGCATTGCTAATCCCGACAACGTTCGAACGGTTCTTCAGCGCATCGAGCAAGTGGAGTTTGACGAGATGATCGACAGCTCTTATATCGTGCAAATCATTTCGGACAATCGGCACTCCCCCTTTCCGCAGCTGCTCGATACGGAGCGCCCGGACCGAGTCGCTGCCGTGCTGGCCGAAGGAAAAGTAGCGATTATGGTGGATGGATCTCCGCACGTGTTGATCGGTCCGACGACGTTAGTTGAATTTTTTTCATCTTTTGAAGACTATTTTCTCAATTGGACGATCGCATCGTTTTTCCGTCTCATCCGCCTGTTTTCGGTCACCTTTTCCATTTTGATCACGCCGATCTATGTAGCGACGTTGAACTATCATTACGAATTGATTCCAAAGGACTTGCTCGGCACTTTGATTACATCGAGAAGAGAAATCCCATTCCCTCCCATTTTGGAAGTGTTGTTTCTCGAACTAACGATTGAGCTATTGAGGGAGGCCGGGGCGCGGCTCCCGACGAAAGTCGGCCAAACGATCGGGATCGTCGGCGGGATTGTTATTGGAACAGCTTCCGTGGAAGCTGGTTTGACAAGCAATGTTCTGCTCATCTTAGTGGCGCTCGCCGCACTGGCTTCCTTCACTACCCCGGTTTATAAAATCGGGAACACCATTCGCTTGATGCGTTTTCCCTTTATCTTGTTCGCTGAGATGTGGGGGCTGCTTGGCGTTGCTTTTTGTTTTTGTATTGTCATGACCCATCTGCTTTACTTGACTTCGCTCGGGCGTCCGTTCCTTGCCCCTTTATATCCGCCGCGTTGGCGGGATTTAAAAGACGCGTTCATCCGCCTGCCGTTTACAAGCCAATCGAAACGGCCGGAAACATTGCGGACCGAGCAGCCCATTCGCTTTGATGAAAAAAAGGCCAAACAAAAACGAGACATCGACGAATGACAACCCGACAGGAGGACGACGATGGCTTCTGTTGCCGAACGTCTACAAGTTTCACCTTTCATGACCTTTTTTGTAATCATGTCCATGCAAATCGGTGTCGGAGTGCTCGGGTTTCAGCGGGTCATCGCGAAAACAGCCGGACATGATGCGTGGATTTCCGTCCTGCTTGCCGGCGCTTCGTCCCATCTCATTCTCATCTTGCTATACTGGCTGCTGCAACAGGCGGACGGCGATTTTCTCCTCCTTCATCAGCGCCTTTTTGGCCGCTGGGCCGGAGGAGCCCTTTCATTATTGGTTGCCCTTTACTTTGCCGCCACGGCCTTTATCGTTTTGCGCACATATATCGAAGTGATTCAAGTATGGATGTTTCCTGACTTGAAAACATGGGAATTTTCCCTCGCATTTTTGCTTCTTTGTCTATACATTACCGTTGGCGGATTCCGGGTCGTTGTCGGCATTTGCTTTTTTTGCTTGATCATTCCGAGCTATTTGTTGTTTACCTTTTGGTTTGTCCTTGATTACACTGACTTTTACCAGCTGCTTCCGATATTGGATCATCCCCCTTCAAGCATTGTGAAAGCGTCCAAAGAAATGACATTGACGATGCTCGGATACGAAACGATTTTGCTCTTTTACCCTTTTATCAAAGGCGGGAAACAATCCGCCAAATGGTCCCATGCCGCCTTATTGGCCACAACGCTGTTTTATACGTTGCTTATGGTAGTGACATTGGCCTACTTTAGTGAGAAACAACTGCAGCGGCAAATTTGGCCGACGTTAACGATGTGGAAAATGGTGGAGCTGCCGTTCATTGAACGCTTCGAATATATCGGCATCGCCAATTGGCTGCTCATTATTTTGCCGAACGTCTGCTTAGGATTGTGGTGTTCTTCCCGCATATGCAAACAGCTTTTTCCGATCCGTCAAAAAACGGCGTTGCTCATCATTGCAACCATTTGTTTTTTCATTACGATGCTCATCCATGACCGGAAAGAAGTCGATTTCGTTAACACCATTTTAAACAGAGCCGGCTTTTATTTTCTTTATATATGGATCCCTTGTCTCGCCGTCATCACCTATGTTGTGAAGAAAGTGAGGGGAAACGTATGAGCATGCGGACCGCTCTGTTGATCGGGTTCACCGTCGCGGTCCTTTGCGGCTGTCTTCGCAAAGAAATTTTAGATGACATCAATATTGAAAGCGCGGTTGGGTTCGATGAAGAAGGAAAAGGAAAAATTCGGGGAACCGTTCTCATCCCCGTTTACAAAAAAGGGGAAACTGCGAACAAAACATTGACAGCTGTTTCTCCTACGGCAAAAGACGTGCTCGAAGAACTGCAATACAAAACATCTGAGCCGCTCGTCAGTGGAAGCATTGAGACTGCCTTGTACGGAAAGCAACTAGCCAAACGGGGGATTTTTCCTTTTGTCGACCAATTCCGCCGCGATGCAAGCATCGGGACGAGACTGTATTTGGCAGTGGTCGATGGAACGGCTGAACATTTGCTTGAAGGAAATTACGGCCGGCAAGGAAACGGCATTTATCTCTCCAACTTGCTAAAACAAAATATTGAGCAGCGCGATTTGCCCAAAACCAATTTACATTTATTTTTAAAAACGTACTACGCGGATGGAAAAGACCCTTTTTTGCCATATCTACGCCGAGTGGGTGAAGATGTACAAGTGACCGGCGTGGCCCTCTTTCGCGGCGATCGGATGGTCGATACGATTGGGCGGGGTGATCTGTTCTACTTTAAAATCACCGCCGATGCCTACAGTGAAGGCACCCATACAATCCGATTGGATCACCAAAACTACGTATCCATTAAAAATATATCGACCAAGCGAACCATTTCCTTTTCAGGGCCAAAAACCCGTCCGCATATTCATGTTCATATTGCACTTGTAGGGGTCGTGCGCGAATATCAACGAGGTCAGTTCACATCGGCTGTCCGCCAGTCTGTCGAGAAAACATTTGAACAACAAATTCGTTCGAAAACCGAGGCGCTCCTTCGCCGCTTTCAAGAAAAACAAATCGATCCGATCGGCTTCGGCGATCTGGCCGCGAGCCGTTACCGCCAGTTTCGCCACCGCGATTTTTACGAACATTACAGCCATCTGCCGATTCGCGTCACCACCGACGTGACGATCCGAAGTACCGGAATCATCGAATAAGCATCCCTGTTTCGCCGACGGGATGCTTATTCTTCATGGCTAGGCTCAATACCACCAGCCCGAATACGGTGGATACGGAGGATATGGAGGATACGGATAAAACGGGCGCGGGGCGAGGGCACCGCCGATCAATCCCCCTAAAAACCCGCCGATCAGCGGGGCGCCGAACAACAAACCTGGAAATGGCATCGCTCTTTCCCCTTTCCTTCATGAGTAAGATGCGGTACTTTATTCATATGCACAAAACGAAAAAAGGGGTGGGCTGTCCGCCCAACCCTTTCTTCTTTTTTCACCACCAAATCGGGCCATACCAGTACGGATAGAAAAACGGCGGAACCAATGCGCTCCCTAGCAATCCGCCTAAAAAGCCGCCAAAAAACGGTGATCCAAAAAACGGAAAACCGAACGGCCGCCCAAAACCCCATGGGCGCCAAAAACCCCACGGCCGCCAAATGCGCGCATCCGCCATCTCGAGATGGTTCATCTTATTTCCCTCCTTCCGCCTTCCCTTAGTCTCACTGTATGTATGATAAACACCTGTTGTTTAGGCTCGCACCCAATCGGCCAAAAAGAAACAGGCGGCGATTCAGCCGCCCCAGCCTACAAACGCTCGATGCGCACTTGTTCGTACACACAGGCGATTGAATCAAACAAAATGCGCACCGCCTCGTCCATTTCTGCCTCACTCATAGAAAGCACCGGGATGAACGTCAACACCGGACCGAGCGGACGGATGACAAGCCCCCTCTGCCGCGCCTCGAGAATGATGCGGTGCTCCACCATCGCGGCGCGTGGAAACACGGCTTTTGTCGCTCGGTCTTTGACGATTTCAATGCCGCACATCAACCCTTTTTTCCGGATGTCGCCGACGATCGGAATCTCATATAACGCATCCAGCCTTTCGGCCAGCCGACGCGCCTTCTGTTGAACGCAGCCAATGAGACCGCGTTCTTCAATGAGCTCGATGTTTTTCAGCGCCACAGAACACGTCAGTTGGTTTCCCGTGTATGTATGGCCGTGATAAAACGTCTTGTCTTCATCCGCCTCACCGAGAAACGCCGCATACACTTCCTCTGTGACAAGCGTTGCTGCGAGCGGCAAATAGCCGCCGGTAATCCCTTTGCCGAGACAGACAAGATCAGGAACGACTTCTTCTTGTTCGCAGGCGAACATCGTGCCAGTGCGGCCGAAGCCAACAGCGACCTCGTCGCAAATAAGAAGCACCCCGTATTGGCGGCAAAGCGACTCCACTCCTTTTAAAAATCCGTACGGGTGAACAATGACCCCTGCCGCCCCCTGGACAAGCGGCTCGACAATGACGGCGGCAATGTGTTCGTGCTGCTCCGCAAGTACACGTTCCAATTCATTCAAACAATAACGGACAATGTCTTGTTCGCTCCCGTATTCCTCCATACGGTATACATACGGCGACGGCACTTCGATTCGCTCAAACAGAAGCGGCGCAAAAATGTGGTGGAACGTTTCCATGCCGCCAACGCTCACTGCGCCGACCGTATCGCCATGGTACGCCTCTTTCAGAGAGACAAACTTGTTTTTCTTTGCATACTTGATTGGATTGATATTTTTCCAATATTGATAGGCAATTTTTAGAGCGATTTCCACCGCCGCCGCTCCCGTGTCGGAATAAAACACTTTCGCCATCCCTGGCCAATAGCTGATCAAGGTTTTAGCGAGCAAAATCGACGGCACATTGGCGGAACCGAGCAATGTCGAATGGGCGATTTTCTCCAATTGCTCGCGAAGCGCCGCATTCAACTCCGGATCGTTATGACCATGGACGTTGACCCACAGCGAAGCGTATCCATCTAAGTAATGACGGCCGTTCACATCGTACAAATAACTCCCTTGCCCGCGCTCGATGATCAACGGACGCTCTTTCGCATACTGTTTCATTTGTGTGAATGGATGCCAGACGTACTGCTTGTCCCACTGTTCGAGCTGCTCATAGCTATACTTCAACGGCAAGCACCTCCCATAGCGCTTCCGCTTCCTTTCGTTCGATCCAATGCTCGGCAAACGACTCTAATGTCTCCCGCGTAACAGCCGAAAACGATGGCACGATGCCAAGAGCAGGAAGCTTGAGCATCGACGTAATCGTCTCAACATTGTTCCGGTGGATTACTTCGCGCTCGTCAAATTGGTTAAACACTAAACCGAGCACATGGATGCCTTGCATTTTGGCATAGGCGGCGGTCGTTACCGCATGGTGAATCGCGCCAAGACCTGAAAGCGATACGAGAATCGCCGGCAGCTCATAGTCGCGGACAAAATCGCTCGTCATGTACCATCGTCCGCCGTGCTCGCACCATGGAACGGCCAGCCCTCCCGCTCCTTCGACGAGCACGACATCATAGTGCTGCTTCAACCATTCCAACCGTTCGGCCACCCTCTCTGGTTCAATGGACGTGCCGGTAAGCTTGGCCGCCAGATGCGGCGACATCGCCGGTTCCATATAGTACATCCCTTCCGTGGCGGCCAGTTGAGCCACTCGCTCATACCAATATTGTTCAGCGAACGACACCTCATCTTCGGCAAGACCGGTTTGAATCGGTTTAAACACGTTCACACTTACTCCAAGACGTTCCAATGCCAATGCGATCAACGAAGTGACGACCGTTTTGCCGATCTCTGTCCCAGTTCCGGTCATGAAAACAGCGTTCCCCACTTTATCCCCCCATCCCCAATCTTTGTTTCTATTTTGCCGAATCCCTTTGTCTTTTGTCAACCTATTTTTATATAAAGTTTACATTTGACATAAAAACAAGGCGCCTCAAAACTGAAACGAGACACCTTGCTGCACCTGTTCTTTTGCCAACTTGACCGAAAGTCTTTCTTCCAGAAAAGGCAGGCGCCAAAGGGAGTCAATCTTCGTCATCCACCACACCGAACCCGCTCATCGGCTCGTCGCGTTTAGCCCATTCCGCAAACTTTCCCCTCGATTCCTCTCCTTTTTCCAACAAAAATGAGAGGAATCGCACTGCTTCGGCAATATGCATCCCTTTGTTTAGCATGATGCATTGCGCTTGTTGTCCAACTGAAACGTCGGAGATTTCCGCTCGCGACGGCAACCCTTTTTTTGCTAGTTGTTCCAACACTTGTGTCGACCAAATGACCGGAATATGCGCGGCTCGGCATAGCGCCAAGATTTCGCGCTGGATGGCGGCCATATGCTCGAACCCCACCTCCAGAGCCAAGTCGCCACGGGCGATCATCACGCCGAACGACGGGAGCGTCAACCCTTCCATCAAGATGCGGGCTACGTTGTGAAGCGCCTCCCTCGTTTCAATTTTTGCAATCACCGGAAGAGAAGCCGCCCCCTGTTCTGCCAGCAAATGATACAGCTTCCGCAAATCGTACGGCGTATGAACAAATGACAGTCCGATCATATCCGCATGCTCGGCGATGAACGGAAGCAGTTCGAGATCGCGATCCGTTAACGGAGGAACCGTCAAGTGGGTAAAGGAATCGGGGAGATGGATTCCTGTCCCTTGTTTGATTGCTTTTCGCTTCCCGCCATGAGTGACGACTTTCGCCTCCACATACCACTCATGGACTTTCACCACCCTTGCTAAAATTTGCCCGTCATTGAAATAGATCCGATCCCCTGCCCTCACATTGCGCCAGGCTTTGGGCAGCGTGGTCGTCATCTTAACCCCTGGTTCATCCTTTGCAGCTGCAAACTGAGCGTCATTGAAATAAATATAAAGCGGTGTGCCGATAGCAACAAACGATTTCATCGGAATAAACAAAGCAGAGGAAAGGGTGAAGGAGACGGAACCGCGCCGCAATTTCATCCCTTTTTGCACATAGGCTGTTTGCGAAAGAAGAATTTTAAAACAAGAAGGGGCAATTTGTTCCGCCACCCTTATCCTTCGTTTTCTCCCGCGCACATCAATAAAAAACAATTCATCCCCTTGTTCGATGGATGCTCCTTCTCCTCCCGTCAATTGCAGTATGAATGAGACATCATGAGGAAGCAGGGAAGGCGGCAGAGAAGAATCGAAAGAAAGAATGCCAGCCAACGGTTGGAGCGGCTCTCCGTACTCATTTTTCCTTACTGACAGCTTGATTGGCCCTGTATGAACAGCAAGACGGTCCACCCGAATTTTCGGACCCGGCAAATCCATATAAATGCGGCATCGTTTTCCGGCCAACTGCTGATACAGCCGCTCTTCCGCTTGGCGAATGACAGCCACCAACGCCTCCCACGTTTCCGGCACACCATAGGCACAGTTCACGCGGGCAATATCCATGCCATACAAAAGCAGACGCTCCAAGATGTCCGGCTCATCGACCCACGCTTCGTCCATCGTCACCATAATGCGCTTCCGCCGAGAATGACCGCATGGGCCAAACATCGCTTCCGTCCGTTCGTCAAGAAGCCGCTTCGCTTCTTTTCTTGTCACCGCTCGAACCTCTTCCAAACGATCAAACGGCGTGCGCAAATAAGCCAAAAACTGCTCTACCGTTGCGATCAGATGAGATTCTTGCCCGTCTAGCAACAATCCGCCATCTTTAAGCGCTTCCATCAAATCCAAAGGCATATGCTCCTTCATATATAAGTAAGCGAGCAACTGATCCCGGCTTTCCTCATGAGATGCAGATGGAAACTGCTTCTGTTTTAGTCCGACCCACTCGACGAGCCCGCGATAAAAGGCCGCCAAGCGGGCGCCCAAGTCTTGTTTGTCGTGCATGAGCGGCACCAACCCTCATCAAAAAATGCGGTTTTATTTTTATATATTCACCGCCGGCAAAAATAAGGACAGAAAAAAACCGGCGCCATTCGCCGGTTTAAGACCTCAGCCCTTCTCTATATAACTATTTTTGAACAACTATTTTCATTCCGCATTGGCAAAGCAGTGAATGTTTCAGCCGTCGCACTGGCTGATGGCATTGTTCACAAATCATCATTTTTTTCACTCGTTCTTCTCCCCTTTGCCATCCTCTTTGTTTTCTATTATACACCTCAATCTATTTAAATTAAATATAATTTTATAATAAATATCATTTTATAAAGCAAATTAGTTGGTCTATGTTTCCACCTATGCTACACTACTCATAGTGCTAATATTCAAACAAAGGGAGGCTATCGGAATGTACGATATTGCTATTATCGGCGCCGGCCCCGCCGGAGCGAGCGCTGCGCTCTTCGCCGCCAAGGCAGGAAAGAAAACAGTGGTATTGGACAACGATAAAGGCATGACGAAACGCGCCTGGGTGGAAAACCATTACGGGGTTCTGCAAATCAGCGGCCCAGATTTAATCGAAACAGGGAAACAGCAAGCCGCAAAGTTTGGCGCTGAATTTGTAAATGCACAAGTGACAGACGTTCAGAAGACAAACGACGGATTCCGGCTCAACACAGACAGCGGTTCTTACGAAGCGAAACACATCATTTTCGCCACCGGCGTCGCCACGGATCTGGCGGAAAAAATCGGCCTGCGCACCAAACCTGGGACAGAACCGCGCATTAAAACCGTTATTGACGTGGATGCAAACGGCAAAACGAACATCGATGGCATTTGGGCAGCCGGCACAGTGGCGGGCGTCAGCGTTCATACGATCATCACTGCCGGTGATGGGGCCAAAGTTGCCATTAACATCATCAGCGAGCTGAACGGTGAACGGTATGTCGATCACGATGTATTGAAAAAATGACAAAGCACCGACTGAACAGAGCGCCTTTCTTTAATAGAGAAAAACATGATCTTCTGGAAGCGTTCTGCCCATATAGACGGCTATGAAAAAGGGTGCCCCGCTGCGTTGGGGACACCCTTTGCTTTCCTGTGAACCGAACAACCAATGCCTCGGCGAACTGCCGTACCCCTTTCTGATCCTTATTGGCCAATGCTTCGGTACTTTCCTTCGAAAAATAAGAGCGGATCACCTGGTTCGTCTTTCATCAAAATATTAGTCACTTCTCCAAAATAGAGCGTATGGTCGCCGGCGACGTATGAGCTGTGCACGTTGCATAAAATGTTCGCCATCGCATCCGGCAAAATCGGGTGGCCATCGACCCATTCAAACGCCACATCCCGCTCTTCCTTCAATTGACCGGCAAACAAGCGCGATAAGTCTTCTTGATCGCGCGTCAACATGTTGACAGCAAATTTCCCCGTTTCCTTGACGATGTCATGCATCCGCGCTTTATGGCCAATCGAGACGACAACAAGCTTCGGATCGAGCGAAACAGACATAAACGCATTCGCTGTCATTCCTTTTGCTTCCCCTTGATGTTCCGTTGTCACGACCGTCACACCGGTCGCAAATTTCCCCATCGCGTTGCGAAATGTACGATCATCCATCCGTTCTCCCGTCCTTCCCTTTTCATGATCTAACCATTTTTTCACTATAGAGCAGCGTTCACGCGACTCGAAATTTGCTATTCCTAGGAGGCGGGTGATTTAGCGCAAAACACTGCCGATCCCAGCGCCGTGTTTCAATTAGAGAAACCTTGCGGAAGCAAGTTTCTTTTTGGTGAAATGCCGCTGACCGGCGTGTGGCAGCCGTTTTTGACCGGCCTTCTAGAGGGCGGGTGATTTAATAATACATACCGTTTTCCAACATCGATTCTCACATAGAAAAACCTTGCGGCGTCGGTTCTTCTTTTTATACGTTCACTCATCGATCAAGGGAAAACACTGTTTTTCACCAGCCTTCTAGAACGGACACCGACCTTTCGATTTGTTCAAACCAGGCTTTTATGACGCCGTTTTTTGCGCCCGCTCCCGTCTTCCCGCCGCATATTGAATGGCAAACATCACGGCAAACAAGACCAACCCGACGATATCGCTGTTTTTTTCTGGATAAATCAGCAGCAGCCCTGTCGCCACTGCAACAATGCGTTCAACTATGTTGAGCTTCCGGTACCAAAAACCGATCATCCCCGCGCTAATAGCCAACATGCCGATAAACGCGGAAAAGACAACCCACATCAAATAAGGGAGCGTCGTGTCGATCATTAACAGCGCCGGCGAAAAGACAAACATGTACGGAATGATAAACGCAGAAATAGCCAGCTTTGACGCAATCACCCCGGTCCTTAGCGGCTTCCCTCCGGAAATGCCGGCAGCTGCAAACGCCGCAAGCGCCACCGGCGGCGTAATGTCGGCAATAATGCCAAAATAAAAGACGAACAAATGAGCCGCCAATTCCGGCACACCAGCAGTGATAATCGCTGGCGCAGCGATCGTCGACGTAATGACATAGTTCGCGGTCGTCGGCGATCCCATGCCGAGAATGAGCGATGTCAGCATCGTGAAAAAGAGCGTTAAAATCAAAATGCCGTTCGATAAATCGACTAACCCGTTCGCCATTTTCAAGCCAAGTCCGGTTTTTGTCACGACCCCGACGATGATTCCGGCGGCTGCTGTCGCCGCCGCTACAGACAGCGCGCTTCTCGCCCCCTCAACCAAAGCGTTGATGACATCGCGCCATCCTAACCGTGTTTCTTTTTTCAACGCGCTGACCGCCACGACCGCAACGATTGACCAAAGCGCCGCCCGCATTACGCTCATCCCGCTCATCAACAGCACGATAACGACGATGATCGGAACGAGCAAATAGATTTTTCCAAATACTTCCTTCCGGTTCGGCATTTCTTCCTCTGTCAGCCCGCGCAGCCCGATTCGCTTCGCTTCAAAGTGCGTCATCATCCAAATGCCGGCGAAATACAAAATCGCCGGAATCGCCGCCGCTTTCGCGATCTCCCAATACGAAATGCCGCCGATAAACTCCACCATCAAAAACGCAGCCGCTCCCATGACCGGCGGCATCAGCTGACCGCCGGTGGACGACGTCGCCTCCACAGCGCCGGCAAACTCTTTTCCGTACCCGAGCCGCTTCATCATGGGAATCGTAAACGACCCGGAAGTAACGACGTTCGCCACCGAGCTGCCGCTGATCGTTCCTTGCAACGCGCTTGAGAACACCGCTACTTTCGCCGGACCCCCGATTCTCTTCCCGGCGACAACGAGCGCCAAGTCGTTAAAGTATTCGCCAACGCCTGTTTTCACTAAGAATGAACCGAACAATAAGAAGACGAAAATGTATGTCGCCGATACATACAGCGGCGTGCCGAAAATGCCTTCCGTCGTAAAAAACATCGTTTTGACGAGACCTTCCAGATTGACGCCGCGATGGGCTAAAAATCCCGGCATATACGGCCCAAAATAGGCATACAGCAAAAATAGCGACGCAATGATTGTAATCGGCAGCCCGACCGCCCGCCTCGTCGCTTCGAGCACAAGCAGCACAGCGACCAAACCAACCGTAAAATCGAGCGGCGTCATAATGCCGATGCGCTGCACGATGTCATCAAGCATGAGCGGCAAATAGGCGCCGACCCCGATCGACAATAGCGACAAAATGATATTCACAATGCCGACATTGGCGCGATGGAGATGTTTTTTTCGCGCCGGAAACAACAAAAAGATGAGGGACAGCGCAAATCCTAAGTGAATCGACAACAAAATTTGTTTTGGAAGTGTTTGAAAAATCGAAGCATACAACTGAAAGAGCGAAAAGGAAAGCAGTCCGAAAAAGACAATCCAGCCAAGTGGCCCTTTCAGTTTTCGTGTCGCTGCTTCCGGATCGTATTTTTCCAACAATTGTTGCTGTTCCTCGGCGGACAGCTGTTCAAATTTATCAGCCAAACAAGTTCACTCCCTTCCAGCATTGAAACAGTGACAGTCGTATGACTCTGATGCGAACAATAGAACCGGGAGGGATGACTGTTTTTAACGCTACCGTCTTCCCCTTATAAACGACGCGATGGTTGGCGACAACTCGTCCAATGCTCAACCAAATGGACGGAAGTTTGCGCTCCATGCCGGTAATGTAGTATTTTCCATTTCGAAGCGTAAATGCCTCCCCTGGCGCCGCGTTTGCCGGCATCCCAACCGCCGTATCCTCATAGGTGAGAGCGATTTGTTCAATCGTCCCGTCAGCCAACACCTTATACGTTTCCTCGACATCTGAGCGGTGGATCGAATGCGTATAGCGAATCGCAAACGTGTCCCCTTGAGAAATAAGGAGATACGCCACGACCCGGCCACCCTTTTCAAATGCAACCGCTTGGCGGAAAGGAATGAAAAAGGCCGCGACCGCCGCCAAAGACACGATAATTGCTAGGGCTCGCCTTCGCATCAGCCGCCCCCCTTAATGATTGACGGAAATAAGGAAGGGCTGGCACCGTTATGCAGGCCAGTCCTCCTCGCCACCTCGTTATTCCGCTTTAATCCCTTTTTCGTCAAAGTATTTCTTCGCTCCCGGATGAAGCTCGATCGACATGCCGTCCAGCGCATTTTCCAGCTTGATTTGCTGGGCTTTGGCGTGTTTGACTTTATCTAAGTTTTCAAAAATCGCTTTCGTCACGTTGTAAACCGTGTCTTCCGGCAGATCCGCCCGAGCGACGAGCATCGCGCGCACAGCGACCGTCGGAACCGTTTGGGCTAGTTTGTATGTCCCTTGCGGCACTTCATCTTTCGCGTAGTACGGATATTTCTCAATTAAGGCGTTAATTTTGTCTTCAGCAATCGGCACAATGACGACATCTTCCGTCGCGGACAATCCTTCCACCGCTCCCGTCGGCGTACCCGCTGTAATAAAAGCGGCATCAATGGTTCCATCTTGGATGCCGGAGACAGAGTCATCAAACGACAAATTGCGCACTTTAATATCATCAAACGTCATACCGTGAACTTCCAAAATTTGTTCCGCGTTGGCCCGCGTCCCCGAGCCAGCTTCCCCAACGGAAACGACTTTTCCTTTTAAATCTTCAACAGACTGAATGCCTGATTTTTTCGTTGTAACAATTTGAATCGTTTCCGGGTAAAGGGTGGCAATCCCCTTCACGTTCTCAATTTTCTCTTTAAACATTAACTTCCCTTCCGTTGCATATGTTGCAATGTCGGTTTGGGCAAACGCAATCTCTGCATCGCCGGCCTCCAAAATCGCCATGTTTTCCGCCGATGCCCCTGAAGTGATGGCATTGGCATCAATACCCGTTTCGTCTTTAATAATGTCAGCAAACGCCCCGCCAAGCGGATAGTACGTTCCGCCCGTCCCGCCGGTGGCAATGCTGAGAAATTTCACGTCACCGCCTTGTTTGCCGTCGGCCCCTTCCTTCTCCGTCCCGCCATTACTGGTACCGTTTCCACAAGCGCCAAGCAACAGTGACAGGGAGAGAACCGCCATTGCACGAGTCAACCACTTTCGTTTCTTCAATGCTACCAACCCCTTTGCTATTTTTGTCTCCCTTACGATTATATTGCACGATCAATATTTTCACAACCATCATATTATTTCCTCACCGTTGACCCATTCATTGCACGTTCATCTTCCCTATTCACCATTCGCAGCGATGCACGACGGCCGTCAGCGGCGCGCCGCCCCAAGATACGCCGCGGCTACCCGTTCATCCACGAGCAATTCAGCTGCTTTTCCGTGCGCCGCGATCCGCCCGCGCTCGAGCACATACGCGTAATCCGCTGTTTGCAGCGCCGCCCGCACGTTCTGTTCGACAAGCACAACGGCGGTATGAAGCCGATCGCGCAATCGCTTCAACAGCTCCATCACTTCTTTGACGATAAGCGGCGCCAGACCGAGCGATGGTTCATCAAGCAGCAACAATTTCGGTTTGGCCATTAAACCGCGGGCGATCGCCAGCATTTGCTGTTCTCCGCCGCTTAACAATCCACCTGGGCGGTCAAGCATCGTTTTCAGTTTCGGAAACAACTCAAGCACTTGCTCGTAATCTCTCTTTACTTCATGATGATTGCGGCGATAGCGGCGATATGCCCCAAGCAGTATATTATCCTTGACAGACAAGCCGTCAAAAATTTGCCGTCTCTCTGGAACGAGGCAAATTCCTTTTTCGACGACTTGTTCCACCTTTCCATACGGGAGCGGTTCATTTTCAAAGAGAATTTCCCCTTGCTTCGGAGCATAGATGCCGGCAATCGTCCCAAGCAACGTGCTTTTGCCCGCTCCGTTGGCTCCGACGACAGCGGCAATTTCTCCTTCTCTCACTTGCAGCTCCACCCCTTTTAACACATGCAAATGGCCATGATGCACATGGATGTTGCTAATTGTCAACATGACGCCGCCTCCTCTTCGCCTAAATACGCCTTAATGACATCCGGATGGCAGGCGATTTCTTCCGGTGTCCCTTCGGCGATTTTTTGGCCGTAATCGAGGACGATAATCCGATCGGCGACTGACATGACCGTTTCCATATCATGTTCCACGAACAAAAAGGTGATCCCTTGTTCCCTCATCGCCAACCATACATCAACAAGCTGCTTTGATTCTTGCGGATTGAGCCCGGCCATCGGCTCGTCAAGCAAAATGAGCGAAGGACGGGAGACGGCTGCTCTGGCAATTTCCACGATCCGCTGCATCCCATACGGAAGCGTTCCCGCCCGCTCCCAGGCGAGAGGGGCCAGACCGACCCGCTCGAGGCAAGCAAGCGCTTCCTCCTGTGCTTGCTTTTCTTCTCTCGCCGTCCGCGGCAGCCAAAAGCCGGCGCTGAAGATTCCGCTCTTTAGCCGCGAGTGAAATCCCACCATCACATTTTCCAATACGGTCATATCAGCAAACAGCTGCAAGTTTTGAAACGTCCTTGTCATTCCTAGCAGCGCCAGCTCATCCGGCCGTTTGCCATTGACCGTCATCCCGCAAAAACGGACGACGCCATCGGTCGGCGGAGCAATGCCGCTGATGACATTGAACAACGTAGTTTTTCCTGCCCCGTTCGGTCCAATCACAGCGACGATGTCTCCTTTTTTCACCCCAAATGACACACGCTGCACCGCCTGCACCCCACCAAACGACTTGGACAATTGCTCGACTTCCAACAACATCGCGTTCATCCGCGTCCTCCCCCTATCGAACGCTCCTCATGGCGTTCGGTCGCTGCTGTTTTTCCTGTCCGACTTCCAGCAGTTGCTCTAAACCGTTTCATTCCCTTTTGCACGGCACCTGTCAATCCATTCGGCATGTAAATAAGCATGAGAATAAGCAATAAGCCAAAAAAGACGATTTCAAACTCCCCGCCAGCATCCGGCATCAATATCGGAACAACAGCTTTCAGCCATTCGCCTAAGCAGACATAAACAGCAGCGCCAACAAGGCCGCCCCACCCGAGGCAGAGAAAATGGCGCCGATTTTGATTTCATCTTCTCCACCCGATGTCGCCGTCTTCCCACAAGCGGCAAGAAACAAAAGCAGCAAGGCCGCCAGCAACAGAGACATCCCT